>JAAGKN010000811.1_pt1 | contig 154127 bp, 166 predicted proteins | sample 6206371 | NCBI WGS metagenome assembly JAAGKN01 (sample SAMN11533720, study PRJNA540317) | gut metagenome | isolation source: fecal pellets from male and female animal of same cohort | host: Peromyscus leucopus | place: USA:CA | collected 2017
TAATATTATCACTTTGTTAATATGAGCATTTGGAATTCTCTCTTTTTTCTAAAAAACTACAAAAAAATCAATTTCGGACGGATTTCGGACGGATTAATTCAAAAAAGTCCGAAAAAAAGAGTCAAAACGACTCAAAAAAAGACAAAAAAACAAAGGAAAAATTGCTAAGTAATATTTTCTTGAAATTTTACATGTATAATATTTACATTTATTAATTTATGAGATTTTGATTAATCTGTAAGACTAGGCACTGCAACACCAACGCCTAGGCAGTGCGATTCTGCCAAAGCCCCTCCAGAACTTAGAAAAGCACAATCCTTGTGTTTATACAGAATTATTAGTTTTTACTTAGAGGAAAATAGAGATAAAAAAGTTCTATTTTCCTCGTAGAAGAAGTCTTCGTGACCAAATTGTGACGAAAAATTAAAAAATAAAATGGTTTATATAAATTTGTATTAAATTAATGCAAGTTGATATAAGCTGGTTTATTTATATAAACACTAAAAACTATAAAAATAAATCATTTGAATAAAATCTTAAAAATCTCTAATGATAGAGATTTTTTTTGATCATATTTACAAGAAGTGAATAATTAATAAACTAAAATATTATAATATTTCGAGTTGATAATTACTTTATAAAGAGTTAACATCTAACACGAAAGGAAGATAATATGAAAGAAGTTTCTATTGAAGTTAATGAAAACGTTTTGGTTTTATATAATATTTTGTATGATATGTATTTTAAAGGAAAATATCCGCCAGAAGTTGAAAAGAAAGTATTAGAATTATTGTTTTTATCAGAAAAAATTCTAAAAAAAGATAATAAATATGAGGGGTACAATATTACTAATTGTAGCATAATTAGAATAATAAAATTGGAGAAAGATACAATTTGTAATATGTAATAGTGTTTTTTTACAACTACTTTATGAAGAACTAATATAAAAAAACAATTTTATAAAATTTAAAACCACGCTTAATACGTGGTATTTTTTAACTCTATATGATTTTACAAAATTGTATTCTCATTTTTAAATTCAAATTATGGTAACTCATTCGTTAAGCTGAATATCTAGATTTTTATTCTTATCTATGGTTGCATGATATGTTATTTTTTCATTATCAAATTCAATAGTAAGTTCCGAATTCCCCTCTGCTAAAGGAATTATATAAAAGGCTTTACATACTCTACTATTTTGAATAACATCTTCAGTTTGTACGATATCAACAACTGAATAATCATCAGCACGATAATTTGGACTTGATATTTCTTTAGGACAAACGACTAATTTTTCATACTTATCTTCTTTTTCTATTTTCATCCCAGCACTTTCTAGCATATGAATTAAAATAGGATACTTTGTTTTACCTTCTAAATAATCCATTAAGCCGAAATTATTATTATTTATACTTATTAAAATATCTTTTGGAGATGAGCAATTTATATAATATTTAAACAAATTATCTTCATATATAAAGTTTTTATCTTTCATAGTGCAAACTTCTGGATAGTTTATTAGCTCAAGCTCTTCAAAATGATAATCATCCCAATACTTTTTTTCTTTAACACTTCTTACACCAAATAATATAGCAATAATCAATGAAATGGTAATAACAAGTAATATTTTAAAAGAAAATATTATTATTTCTTTAACATTATTTGCAATTATAAAACTATCATAGAAACGATTTATTTCAGTGTAGAATAGCAAATAAAATAATATACAACCAGTTGAGTTCAATATAATATCGTCAACATCAAAAGATCCATTCATGGTAATTAATTGTAATAATTCAATAATAAATGCAAGAAGTATAATTAAAAATATAAACTTTTTTCTTTTTTTAAATTTTTTAAAGAAAAACGGAATAAATATGCATAAAGGAATTAGACAAATAAAATTGCCAATCAAATTTAGTAGTATAACTTCTTGTGTAATTTCTTCTGAGAAAATGAAAAATTGTTTTATATAACTAAAAATAGTTTTAAATGGGATGAAATTGCACGATTTTAAATAATTAATAAAAGCTTCAAAAGTCAATCCTGTGACAGCAAAATTCCTATTATATAATGGACTAAAAAGGGTATAATATAGAATCCCCGAAATATATATTAAAAACAAGGATAGCATTAAAACTTTAAACTTTCTTTTTTTAAAAAATATAAAAGAAGAAATTAAAATAGAAGCTAAAATATAAATTAAATTTCCTGTAAAAAGAAATAAAATTGAAAAAAATAATGGGAATGAGTAGTAAATATATTCTTTTTTCATTATAATACCTCGTTTCTTAAAAGATTAATAAATTTAAACATTTCCTATTTCAGAAATTAATTCAAATAATACATTGTATCTCTGTTCATCGTGTAGTTCAATTTTATCATAAATATTCTTTACTTGTTGATGTTTAATTATATAATTTTCTATATTGAGAATATCATTATACATACTTTTATACAAATTATTTTCTTTTAATTCACTAAGATAAGCTCCATTATTTAATTTATAATCTATATTAATAATTTCCAAATAACCATAGCTTCCCTCAGTAACTATGGTCCACAAACCATTCTCATCTTCTTTAGATAATGAGTTCAAAGTGTATTCATATTTACCAATTGGTCTTTGATAATCTAACTTAATTGCTTCATTAAATAAGTAAACTAAATCTGATTTTGAATAATACTTTGTGTTTAAATCATTTAATGTATCTATGGATATTTCTTTTTGAAATTTATTTGAGTTAAAAAAATCATTAATATTATCAAATTCTTTTTTATATGGTTGATAATAATTTAAACAGTTACAAGCAGGATCTAGTTTATCAACAATTTTTCCATTTTCTCTTAATGGCATATATAGGTTTTCAATTTTATCTATTTTTTTATTTATACCATTAAATTCGTAATATTTAATTTCTCCATATTTATTATAAGAAATATTCATATAATAAATCCAATCATTATTCTTTTCTAAATAACTTTTTACTTCATAAAAATCATCATTATTGGTCGGTGAATTTTCTTGACTCTTATTACAACCTGAAATTAAGAAAATGGAAAACAATAATATTAATACATAATTAAATCTTTTCATATTTATACTCCTTAAATAAGCAAAAAAGGCTGATGCCTTTTTTACTTAATTGAAATTTCATATTGGAAGAACGTTCCTGTAAATTGATTCCAAGCGGTATCTCCAGTAACTGGGATTAATGTCATTTCTAAATAGAATTCTCCAACATTATCTCCTTTACTATCTATATTACCATCATCTTCTGTTTTTACATCAACTCCATCCATTTTTCTTCCTACAAAGTGATATGTATATTTTTTAACTACATCATCAGCATTATCACCAGCATCAGCTTCCTTAAGCAATATTTCTAATGTTCTATCATTGCTGGCTACGTAATATGAAGGTATGCTACCTCTATTCCAAAAGAATACTCTAGAGTTTTTGCCTTGTATAGTGGTATAAGAAGTTTTTAATTCGTATGTTTTTGTCTTTGTAGTAACTCCTAATTGTAAACTTGGATTATCTACATAGCCAGTTGTAGAAGGATAATCCTTAGCGTATACATTAGAAGTAAGACAAATTCCAACTAACAATAATAAAAAATATGCAAGTTTGTTTGATTTCATTTTTCATCCTCCTTTCTATTAATAGAGCAAAGACGGTACCTTTTTTCTCTTAACAGGATATTATCACATATCGAGTATATTTTACGCCATTTATAGTGGAAATTAAAAAATTCCACTAATAGTGGAAAAAATTTGTTTTTTTTATATTTGATATTCCTAATATCCATTCAGCTGAATAATTACCAGTTCTACATATGTTTAATAAAAAACTCCCTAATATTAATGTTTTATTTTTTTCATAAGCAGACCAAGTGGAACTTGTTGTGTTAAATCTTTTTGCGAATATTCTTAAAGATTCTTTATAATCATCTCTTATTTCTCTACACCTTTTAGAAATTAATTTTCTATTAAGAAGTGTATTATATTGTGATTCATATCTTTTATTAGTTAGTCCAAGAAGATAGTCTATATTTACATTAAAAAAATTAGACAATTGAATAATTCTTTTTGTAGGAATATCTGCATTACCCTTCTCCCAGCGTCCATATATTGAAGCACTTACTTTTAGTTTTTGAGCAACTTCTTTTTTCGTTAAATCTCGTTCTTCCCTAAGTTCTTCTAAATGTGTATTATTCATATAGTACCAGCCTCATAATAATTTTCACATTAAAAATGATTGTTTTTCTTTTTCTGAACAAAATACGAGCGTTTATGATATAATTTATTTAATTATTTTAGTATGTTTATATATCAACGGAGGTTAAAAATGTTTGAATCTCAAAATCTAGGTAAAAAAATAAAGTATGTAAAAGGAAATATAAATACAATAGAAAATTTAGAACCCTTTTCTAAAGTATTTGGTGATTATTGTATTAGAAACGAAAAGGTTACAAAAGAAAACTTTGATTTTTATATTATTTTAGAAAATAACAAAATCTTTAAAAAAAATCCTACAAAAAAAAATAAATTGGATTATGATGTTGAAAAAAACTATGTGGTTAAAATAATCATATTGAAGTGCAATGATTATTTTGAAATAGTATTAGGAAAGTTTAATAATCAAAAAGAAGCTAACCTGAGTTTTGAACAATGGTATAGTGATATTACCATATATAGTGTTAAAAGAAATTTAGAGAAAATTATTGCTTTTATTTAAAAAATGCTCGTATTATATTCATAAATAAATATATTCCTGCAGTTTTATGTAATATATTTTGTGGAGTTGATGTTTTATGAAAGAAGAAAAAAGAGGAAAATTTTTAGCTCAATGTCGAAAGGAAAAAAAATTATCGCAAGAACAATTGGGTGAATTATTAAATTATAGTAAAAGTAATATATCAAAGTGGGAAAATGGTCAATCATTTCCTAATGATCCAGAAATATTAATGAAAATGGCAAAAATACTAGATATTAGTGTAGAAGAAATAATTTTTGGCGATAAAAAGAATAAAAATAATAATCAAAATCTTATAGATAGTTTGATTGATGAGTATAAAGAAAAATATACTAATTTTAAAAAAATTAGTATTAATTTGACTCTTTCATTTTTTACAATTATCATGCTCATCGTTTTTATAATATATTATGTATTTATTAGAGGATCTATTAGCATTTATAAGTTATCTTTTGAATTTGAAGATTTCTATATGGAAGATGCAGTTTTAGTTACATCGAATTCTATTTCTACTTTGAATTTTAATAAAATAGTATCAAATTCTGAGAATATAGAATATATTAAGCTTTATTATTTTGATAAAGAAAATGATGAAGTTTTAATATTTGGTGGAAAAAATGATGATTATTTTTTAGAAGAAGATAACGGATATAATGAATATGGTCTATTAAATATTAATAAAAATGAATTGTATTTAGACATTAAAACTAATCAAAATGATTATAAAAGAATTAAAGTCACATGTAATAGAAGGTATATAAACAATAATATTTTTCCTAGAAAGTCGGCATCTATTTCTAATGATGATAAATCATTTCAAAATGAGATTGATCTTAAAATTTTATTAAATTATGGATTTAAAAGTGAAGATGATTACTTTTATTATAAGAATTTTAGTGATGCTGTTTATATAACTGTAAATAGTGAAAGAATACATGTCTTAATAGAAAATAATAATGATATTTATGAAACGATTAGGACGAACTATGATGACGATAATATTGTTTATACAAAGATTGAAAATAATAATGTGTCTACTGAAAAAACTTTTATGACTGATGAAGAAATCAATTGCGATAAAAGCAAATGCACTGATTTAAAAGATTGGATTAGCTATATAAATTTTATAAAAAAAATAGTAAAGAAATGATATTATTTTGTGATTCCACTAATAGTGTCATTTTTTTTTCGACTTTTGAGTTATAATTCGGGTATAGAAAGAAGGAATAAAATGATTAAAAAAATTTTAATTATTGCTTGCTTTTTTTATATTTGTCTGTTTACAAATACGAAAGTTAATGCAAGTAGTGAAAATTACGTTAATTCAGAGAACGTAAAAATAGAGTATAGTCTATATGAAAAACTATGTAATATATATTCTGAAAATTATGTAGAGTATATAAGTCAGGGCAGATTTGATGAAATAAAAAATAATGATCTTTCAAATATTAAGATTGTTGAATATATGGATATTCCACAAATTTTACCTTTTTCAACTCAAATAGAAACTGGATACAAAACATTAAGAATTATAAAGAATGGCAGTAATATAACACTATTATTAACTTGGAAAAATATGCCATCAACTAGAAGTTATGATGTTATTGGAATAAGATTTAATGGTGCTAGGTTGAATGGAAATATTTACTATGAACAATATTCATTTAAAGATGGGAAATCATATGTAGATTACACTAATTATTTGCAAAAATTCTCTAATGGCTTTGGTTTTTCGTTCGTTTTGCCATCTGGAAATATTACAAAATTGGAACATATGTTAGAATTTAAGTATACAGGTAGTGGAAGAATTTATGGTACATATCAGCACTCTCAGAAAAATATTTCTTTATCAGATAGTAAAAAATACACTATATCGTCATCAGGATTAGGTAATGTTTTGTTATTTAATGATAATGTATCTTCAAACTTTGATGCTATGGCAGGAGTATACATTGATGTTTAGATAATAAAGTAACTGACACTATAAGTGGAATTTATTAGATTCCACTTATAGTGTCAAAAAAAGTTAAAAATTATGATAAATTTTTCTTGAGAAGAAGTAATTGCCTTCTCATAATATAAATGGAAAGGAGGAAGAATATGTCTAAAAAATTTAAATCAAGTTATTTAATCAAGAATTTTATTGTTGGAATAATGATACTATCTAATTTTTTTGTATTAACAATGGTAAATGCTAAAGTTGATGAAAATTCAATTGAACCCTATGCTTCAAAGCCCAGAGGAACCTATTCAGATATTCAACGTGGTCCAGATATTTATACTGGAACTACAGCTGAGACTAAAACTGTTGTTTTATCAACCCCATTTCATAATTCTGTAACAGGGCCAATAACGCACATCTATTTTAATGCTTTAGGTTATTTAGAAACAGGAGTTTCTGTACCAGATAACAGCAGAAAGTTTGTTGTTGATCTTTATGAAGATGATGAATATCCAAACTCAGACGATCATGTTAGAAGATATACTTTTGGCTTTGTGGGATTGCAAATTACAGATGTAAATATGGAAGATTATTTATTTGATTATGGAAATATCGATAGTGCTGGAGATAATACTGTAGAATTATTTACACAACAATTGGCAGATTACATTAGAGGCGATAGTGTACGTAGTAATGGTAATCTAATTAATTTTCAATACTATATTGATAGATAATTTAATATTTAAGTAATATGATATTATGTCATATTACTTTTTATAAAATGTAAGAAATGAGGTTCGACATGCAAAGAAAGAATATTTTTTTAGGAATTTTAATTTTAATAATTATAGTTTCTCTTTATTTTGTGAATTTTAAAGATGGGAATTCTGATTCTAGAGATAATTTGCAGAATAATACAGAATATCCAGAATCTAATTATCATGAAACGAAAAAAAATAATGAAATGGAAAAAAATAGTGAATCAGAAAAAAGTGGTGAAACAGAAAAAAATGAAGACTTTTTAAATTATGCTGAAAAATTTGCGTTTATAGAAGGAAAGGATGGCTGGTTTTATACTTTTACTATTAATACAAATGGTAAGCATTTTTATAATGGTTATAATTTAAAATACAAAACTATGGAGGGATACAATGTCTTATTCTACCAAAATGGAAAAATAGTTGATAGAATGCCTGCAAATCCAACTTTAGCTGTCTCTGAGAAAAAGAAAAATGGAGTTTCTGAAAGAGAAGAAATTTTAAAAATTAGCGAATATTTTGATGAAAAACAATTTAATCGAAAGATTACTATTAACGATTTATCAGATTTAAAACTTGAAAATTTTGAAAAAAAACAAATTACAGAATTATATAATAGTGCTTTTAAATTAAAATTTGATTCCTCTTTAATAGATGGTGTTAAAGCATATCCGGGAGAAATTAGGACTATAAATTTAAATAACGAAACTCAAGTAATAGTAGGTATATTAAATACAAGATCTTCTATTGAAGCTGTTAGGATTGATGTATTATATTCTAATGGGTCTTATTTAAGTGACTTAACTGATTCTAAAAAAACTACGGAACAAAAAACATTAACTAACAATTTTAAAAAAATAGAACAAAAAGTTATTGAAAAACAAACACTTAAAATTGAAGAATATTTTAATTTAGATGAAGAAATTTATGATAAAATTTTTCAAATAATAGAAAGTTTTAGCATTTCAAGTAAGGAAATTAATGAGGAATAGAATTAATGAATGTAGTATTACAATGTAGAAATATTTATAAATCGTATGGAAAAAATGTTATTTTGAATAATTTTAATTATGAATTTGAGAATACTGGATTATATGTTTTGTATGGAGAATCAGGAAGTGGTAAAACTACTCTTTTGAATATCATTACAGGAAATACTGATTATATAGGTCAAATTTCTATGTATGATAAAACATTTAAAAATTCTGTATCTACTAACGATACAAAAAAATATATTGCCTATATTACTCAAAATAATTATTTTGTAAATTATTTAACAATATATGAGAATTTAGAACTATGTTTATATGATAAATCAGATAAAAATAAAATTGATGAGTGCTTAGAATTTTTTAATCTTTTAAGTAAAAAGGAAAGTTTCCCTGATGAACTATCAGGTGGAGAGCAGGAGCGTATTTCAATTATAAGAGCACTATTACAAAAAAAGAAAATATTAATTTTAGATGAACCAACTTCATCTTTAGATAAGGATAACCGAAAAGTTATAATCAATATTCTTCGACGATTAAAAAAGGATATTCTAATAATTTGTGCTACGCATGATTTAGGTTTGCTAGAAATCGCAGATAAAAAAATCGATTTTACAAACTTAATGATTGATTATAAACTGCATAGTAATAAATATGCACCAGTTTATTCTTATAAAACAGAGGATAAAAAAGATAGTTTATTTCCTTATATGCTAAAAAAATTTATATATAAAAAAAGAGAAAAAAAATCTACAATTTTTTTGACAATAATTTTTATTATAACAATTTTGGTAATAAATATGTGTTTTGATTATGAAACAAAAGTGGAAGACTCTCTTTTGAATATTCACAAAATTAATTTTGTAAATTACTATTGTTATAGCAACGATGACTATTGTGAATCTATTATTAAGAAATTTAACGGTGTGTATAATCTTTATTTATATTCACAAAACGTTCCAGATGATATATATATTGATATTAATGAAAACTATAATACACTAGGGTTTAATCTTACAGCTAAGACTTTGCCTTATGATTCAGATTTATTTCCTAATAATGAATCGTATTTAGAATATGGATCTTATTATGAAGATACAAATGATATTATTATTGGTTATGATTTAGCAATTAAATTGAGTGAAAAAAAGAACATTCCAATAAAACAATTAATAGACCAAGAATATGAAATTATTATGCCTGATAAAAAAGAAAAATTTAATATTAAAGGAATACTGAAAAAAATGGATAATAATGATATGTATTTTTCTTCTTTAGTTGGAAATGAAGTAAATGATTTAGAATTTTTAAACGACAAGTATTTGGAAAAGTACAAATTTGATGGAATACCAGGAACTTTTCAAAATACAATGGGAAAAGTGGCAATGAGAGCCTATTTCGATAATATTAAAGACTTAAAAAAGTTTTATAATAAATACAAGGAATATCAGATAGGGAATGAAATTGAAGTTGATAATTTTGTTTATAACTTTATTGAATTTAAATGGTTTATGAAAGCCATGCAATATTATTTGTATCCCATTATAATAGTTAGCTTTATAATTTCAATTATGTTTTATTTTGAAACAGAAAATATAAAAAATAAATATTGTAAACATATTTTAGCCATTTATAATTATTATGGCTATAGTTGGTCTAATATAATTATAAATAATATATTTGTTTCTATAATATATGTAACATGTGTATATTTAATTTCTTTCATTCTTTCATTATTTCTTTCACCCTTTCTTAATTGGATTTTAGTTTTATTGAAAGTTACGAATTTTACTTTGTTTTTACCTGATTATAAAACAAGTTTATTATTATTAATTTTGTTGATTTTTCTTTCTATTTTATTTTCAACAATAAATTCCTTATTATTGGTGAAAAGGGGCACTTTAGAATCTATTAAAGAGGGAGATGACTTTTTATGATTCGTTTGAATAATGTTAGTAAAATATTTAGTAAAACAATAGTCTTGGATAATTTGAATTTGGAATTAAAACCTAATAATATATACTGTTTTAAGGGGCAAAGTGGCAGTGGAAAAACGACTCTTTTAAATCTTATATCTGGGTTAGATTCTGAATATGATGGAACTATATTAATTAATAATGTTAATTTAAAAGATTTTGATAAAAAAGAATTAGAATTATATAAATCGAACATAGGTTATATGATGCAAAAAAATCTTTTATACAAGAATATAACTATATTAGATAATTTGTTATTAATAGAAAACAATAAAGATAAAATAAAAAAGTTAACTAAAAGATTTAAAGTAGATAAATACTTAGATAAAAAACCAACTGAATTAAGCGGTGGAGAATTACAGAGAATTTCATTGATAAGAGCTTTGTTAAATGAAACTAAAATCATTATTTTAGATGAACCAACTTCTAATTTGGATCATAAAAATTCGATGATTTTTGCCAGATTTTTAAAGAGCATAGATATAACTAACAAAATAATTATAATTGCTACACATAAAGAAATTTATGATAATATTGCCAATTGTATAATTAGGATAGAATTTGGCAAAATAAGTATTATAAAAGAGAATTTAATTAATAAAACTGAAATAAGATTTCAAAGAAAAAAAAATAAAAAATCAAAAATAATAAAGTTAGCATGGACAAACCGACATAAATCGAATATTCTTGTAAAAATATTTTTAATTATTTTATTGTTTTTAATATTTTTTGCATTTTCCTATGTTATTAATTACAAATCATCTTATTTAGCCAAACAACTTGAAGAAATCCCGTATAATGTAATAGACGTAAACGAATATAAATTCGAGGAAAAGTTAAAGAATAATTATAGGATTAAAAAAGTTTATGATAATTATAAATATTTTGAAAATGAATATGAATTTTATCCTTTATATGATTATGAAGATTCTCCTTTTAAAAAAGAAGGTATTATTAAAGGTTATTTTCCAAAAAATAATAATGAAATTTTGGTTAATGATGAATTCATTAAATCGGTAAGTGAATTTTCGACAAAGTCTTATGATGAAATACTAACCTCAACAATAATAATTCATAATAAAGAATATCAAATAAGTGGTATTGTGGGTGGAGAAAGCAATAATTTTTACTTCAATTTTTATAGTAGATATTATGCTTATAAAGATATATTGAACTTTTCTAATAATACGCAAATTCTTATTAAACCTGCAGTTTTTATTAAATATGATGAAATAAAAGAGTATGGGATTATAGTTGATAATAATAAAGTTGTAAGTTTTGAACCAGATGATATAATTGATATTTATGAACTTTCTGATTTAAATAAAGAAATTTTTGGAGGGAGTTTTATTTATACAGTATATTCTAATGATTTATCACAGGTTTTAACCAGTATTAAAAGTCAGACAAATATTTGCATTGCAATTTCGATAATATTATTAGTTATTTCAATGTTCTTTCTTATTAATGAAGTTAGCTTAGAATTGTATTACAGAAAGAAAGAAATTGGATACTTGCAATTATTTCATTTTACTAAAGATGATATAAGCTTTATGATAATATTTGAGTATTTATTTGATTTTATAATAGATATAATGATTGCTATAATTATATATTTTTTTGCAATAAAGTTTATATATTTTCAAAGTGGTCTTGATTTGATCTTGCCGCTTAATAATATTATTTTAATTGTTTTTATATTATTTTTATATATTTATATTATTATAGAAATACCTTTAATATCATATATGAAAGAGGATGTTGTTAAGCTTATAAAGTAAGCATAAATTATAAAAAGTTTTAAAAAAGATTAAAAAAAGATTAAATTAAATTTGAAAATTGGAATTAATAAGGATAAAATTATTATAATAAATATAATTATAATAATTATGAAATTAGTTTGTGTAAGAGGTGTTTTTAATGAATAAATTGAGTCTAGATACTTTAAAGCAAATTGAAAAAGAACTATGGTCTTTACCATTGTTCTTTTTTTTTGAAAGGAGTTAAATATGAAAAAAAGGTCATTTTTTTTAAGCGATTATATTGTTAATCAGTATCCTATTGATAAATATAAAGAAATTATTTTTATTACTTTGGACATAGTTCAAAATTTTTTATTAATACTAGAAAATGGATTTAATTATAATTCAGTCTCAATAAATTCGTTTGAAACTAAATATGTATCTAAAAATAATAGAAATAATTCCAAAATAGAAAGTATATATATAAAAAATATGAAAACTAGAGAAACTATGACAAATTTTATTGAATGTTACTTCAATGCATATAAAACACTGAGTCAAGAAGAAAAAGATATTTTTGATGCTACTTTTATAGACGGATTAACAGATCTTGAAATTATAGAAAAATATAATACTTATGCTAATTATATTAGCATTGTTAGAAAAAGTGCTATTGTAAGATTCTGCTTAAAAGCCGGATTAGATAAATTTTCTGATCTTATATGAAGCGAGTTAATAGGTTCTCGTTATCAAAAACCTTTTTTATTTGAAAGGAGGTGAATAAATTACGGCTTGTGAACAACCATACTATTCAACGAAGATTGGTAATTTGTATAAAGGTGATTGTTTGAAAGTAATGGATTATCTTATTGAACAAGGCATTCAGTTTGATGCAATTATTACTGACCCACCTTATTCTATTTTAGGTTACAAATGGGATAAAGTAATTCCTTATGATGAAATGTGGGAAAGAATAGAAAAACTGATTAAGCCAACTGGTGCAATTATTTTATTTGGAAATGAGCCATTTTCTAGTAATCTTAGAAATAGTAATAAGGAATATTATCGTTACGATTGGAAATGGTTAAAATCTCAAGTGACAGGATACCAAAATGCCAAATATCAACCTTTGCGTTGCTACGAGGATATAATGATTTTTTCTAAATCAGGAGCAGTACCAAATTGTATCAATCATATGTGTTACTACCCTCAAGGATTAATTGAATACAATAAAAAGGTAGTTAGTAAAAGTATCGATTATGTCAAAGAAAAGAAGAAAAATGAAAAATATGAGCATATTAAAGAATATACAAACTATCCTAAAAATGTTATTCAAGTTGCACGAGAAACAAATCTTTATCATCCAACCCAAAAACCAATTACTTTAATGGAATATCTAATTCAAACGTATACGAAAGAAAATGAATTAGTATTGGACTTCACAAGTGGATCTGGTTCTACATTACTGGCTTGTGAGATTCTTAATCGACGATGGATAGGAATTGAAATATCAGAAGAATATTGTGAAGTTATCAAGAAAAGACTTCAAAATGGATTGCAGTTAAAATTATCATTTGAAAATAATAAGAATGAAACGGAGGAATAATATATAAAAAAAGACAAAATAAAAAGCCGAGCATTCAATATAGGAAAAGGCACTCTACTATATTTTCTCGACTACTTAAATTATAACACACATATTTCTAATAAAAATATTTCTCTGCAAGGAGGAATTTTTTAATTGGAAAGTATTTTACAAAATGTACTAAGTCTAATTAATGATGCTATGGGATATTTAAGATTATTTGTTATTGGAGGAACTGCTTTCTTTGTTGCAAAAGACTATGCATTAAAGATGGCATCTAGTGATGATAATCAAAAAGCTAGTTACGATAGAAAAATTAGAACTACTATCATAGCAGGAGTATCTGCCTTAGTAACGACACAATTTGTGTCATGGATATTGGGGTATTTTAAATAATGAAAGAAGATTTTCTAGATAATATAAATATGATTTTAACTGAAGGTAAAATTGAAGGCAAAAAACTTGAAAACATTGAAGTGTTAAAAGAACTATTTGAAGATAAAGATATCGACGATATGTTGTATAAAAGATTTAACTCTAATCTTCAAATAGATTTTGAAGAAGATGATTTACTAACCAAGGTACAAGATTTAGTTTATCGTATGAACTTATTAGTTGATAATTTAATAGTTCCTATAATAGGTAACAAAGATATTCCAAAAATAAAAAATGAAATGAGAAGTTATATAAAGAGTGACATCGATTTATATAGTGCAGTTTCATATGATGATTCTGATAAAGACTTCTTAGATGAAATAGAACTAGACTATAACGAAAGTATGAGGATTTAATATGAACAAAGATTATTACGCATTTGTTAAAAGTCATAACTTAGTTAATAGAATCTATGATATGTTTGTTTATTTTAAATTAATTAAAAATACTTTTCACGAGCCGATATTTAAAAAATTTATTAAACAAAGAATTTTGGATGTTGAATATGTTGAAACACTTGCGAAGTATTTTGAAGATAAGCTTAGAAAAAATAAGAAGAACATTGATCTTAGATGTAATTTAAATGACTTAATCTATGACTTAGAATATCTAAAACAATATTTATCTTAAGAAAAGAGGTTTTATAAATAAAATGAAAATTCTATTTATGATATTTTATTCTTTAGTGTTTCTATCATTTCTATTTTTATTCTGTGCTTGTATTGTATCAAGTAGAATTTCTAGGGAGGAAGAACGAAAAGAATTAAATAAAAAATTAAAATAACAAGTTATCCACATCAAAAAAGAGATGACAAATTTAATATTGTATGCTATTTTAAACTCAGGAAGTGGTCATATGAATAAAAAAGTAAAAATAGCTTTGATTATAATAACATTAATATTCTTTGTTGGTGGTGTAACATTTGCATTATATAAGAAATCTTTAGATGTTAATAACAATAAAGTTGTTAACAATGAAAATAACGATATTAATGTAAATGACGAAAATCAAATTGAAGAATTAGAACAAGAAGAAAATACTATTGAAGAGGATGAACCACCAGTACAGACAAATAAAGAAGAACAAGTTAATGAGCCACCACAACAAAGTAATAAAAATAACAATACAACAAATAATAAAAGTCAGAATAATTCTAATAAAAAACCAACAAACAACAATAATTCATCAGTTACTGAGAAACAAAAAAAAGAAGAAACTACTACTCCACCTGTTGTGAAAAAAGAAATATGGGATGAGCTTGGCATTACTGAATACGAATATTACAATTCTCCAATGGTAAAAGGACAAAAAGTAACTCACAAAAATAGAGAGTTATGTGTATCAGCTGGTTATGAGCTGATGGAAACTGAAGATATTCAATTCGGTTGTACTGAGGTAGTCAGTTACTCTGGTGATACTCTTGGTTATATGTTAACTATAAGATAGTCCAATTTGGACTTTTTTTAATGAATAAATTTTAGAAAGAAGATGATATAAGATGAAAAAAATATTAAGTATTATATTTTTCTTTACATTTATATTTTGTATATCATCAAAAGTATATGCAGAAAAATACGAAGGAAAGATAATACCATCGGAGTATATTAAAGGAGTATATATAAATGAGGAAAAAGCTAACTCTACTACAAAGAAATATATTACTGCTCAAATAATCCGTAGAAGTACAGATAATAAATTTGTTTACTGCCTTGAACCATTTGTGGTAGTCGATAGCACCAAAAACTATAGTATGACTAAAGATGATTATTTGTCATTTATGAAAAATATAGATGATGACAAATTACAAAAAGCATTTTTATATGCTTATTATGGCTATGGGTACAAAGACCATACTGATGATAAATGGTGGGCGATAACACAAGTTATGATTTGGAGGACAGTCGATCCTGATTCGAAGTTTTACTTTACTAAGACTTTGAATGGAACAAGAGATGATACTAAGTTTGCAACAGAGATTGCAGAATTAGAAAATCTTGTTAACAACCATATAGTTAGACCTAATTTTACTTTAAAAAAAGATTTTACTATTGGTGAATCAATCACTCTAACTGATAGCAACAATGTGTTGAACAACTATTCTGTTAGTTCTACTGGTAACATTTCAGTTAGAAAAAATAATAACCAGTTAACTATAACAGCTAATAATACAGGTAGTGGAACAATAACTTTAAAGAAGGATTTTGATTTGTATGATGACTACCCTGTTCTTTATTATTCTGATGATTCACAGAATGTTTTCTCTGTTGGTAATATTGACCCAACAATTGTGAGATATAATATTGAAATTACTGGTGGAAAAGTATTACTTCATAAATATGCTTCTGCCTATGGAGAAATCAATCCTCGAAGTGAAGAAACATTGGAAGGTGCCGTTTATGGTTTATATGATTTAAACAACAACTTAATCCAAAAATTAATAACTAACCAAGATGGTATTGCTGAGAGTGAAATGCTACCTTTAGGAAAATATAAGATTAGGGAATTACAAGCACCATTAGGCTATTACCTAGATTCCACAATTTATGATATAGAAATTACAAAAGATAATATGTATCTTGAATTAGATTTCTATGATGCCATAATAAATAGAGATATTCAAATACATAAGTATTATGCGAATAAAAATACTGGAGTATTGTTACCCGAAAGTAATGTTATTTTTCAGTTCTTTGACGAAGAAGGTTTGATAGTGGAACAAGTTATAACTGATAAAGATGGTATAGCGACTTTTAATTTGCCTTATGGAACATATAGAGGTAAACAATTAACTACAACACCTGGATATGAAAAAGTTGAAGACTTTACTATTGTCATAAATGAGAATTCTCCTGATATTATTCATTTATCTTTTACAAATAAACCTATTAGTGCAAAGATAAAACTTACTAAAAAAGATTCTCAGTCTAAATTGCCTGTGCTTTATGAAGGAGCAATATTTAAAATAAAAGATTTAGATTCTGATTCATATGTCTGTCAGAATGTAACTTACCCTAAGCAAGAAAATATTTGCGAATTTAAAACAAATAATGAAGGGGGGTTAGTACTACCTGAAACACTTGTAACAGGTAACTATCAGTTAGAAGAAGTTAAAGCACCTTATGGTTATTTAATTAATAAGGAATATTTAAACTTTAGAATTGATGATGAAAGTAATGTTATCATTGATAATGAGTTTGGAAATTATATAGAATTAGAATACTTTGATTCACAAATTAAAGGTGAGATTATTATCAATAAAAAAGGAGAATATTTAAAGGCTAAAGATAATGGTTTTACCTACGAAAAGATAGATTTAGGTAATATAGAATTTTCTCTATATGCTGATGAAGATATAACTACATTTGATGGTATAACTCATTACAAGAAAGGTGATCTTGTAGCTACTGCAAAAACTAATAGTAAAGGTAAAGCTATATTTTCAAATTTATATTTAGGTAAATATATCATCAGGGAAACTAAAACATTAGATTACTATATTTTAAATGATTCAGAAATTAAAGTTGAGTTAATATCTAAGGATGATAAAACACCTATTGTTACAGAAACTATTACACTTGTTAATGAGATCAAAAAAGGGAAATTAGTATTTACTAAAAAAGATTTAGTTACTGGCGATGTTATTCCAAATACTAAAATAGAAATCTTTACTACTAACGATGAAAAAATATTTAGTGGTGTTACTGATGAAAATGGTAATATTGAGATTAATGATTTATCAGTTGGTAAGTATTATATTATTGAAACAGAACCATCAACAGGTTATGTTCTTACAGACGAAAAAGTTTTCTTTGAAATAAAAGAAAATAAAGAAATAGTTAAAGCAGAAATGACTAATAAGCCTATCACTTCAACTTTAGAATTCACTAAAGTTGATTTTTCAACAAGTGAACCTTTGCATAACACTCTTATTGAAATTTATAAAGATGACGATACACTAGTCTTTAGTGGATATACAAATGAAGAAGGTAAAATAATAATTGATGAATTAAGATATGGTCGTTACTATATCTTAGAAAAAGCAGCTCCTGAGGGATATGAAATCAATACAGATAAAATGTATTTTGAAGTTCTACAAGATGGCGAAGTTATAAAAGCAACTATGAAAGATGAAAAGATTAAAGTACCTGATACTCTAACTTATGATAACAAAGTTTTGGAGATTGTTGGCTCTTCATTTGTAGTTATTGGATTAGGAGTTTTATTATATGTTAAAAGAAAACAAAAGTAATAAAAAGAGTCAGCTATTTATAGTTGGCTCTTTGCTTTTAATTCTTATCGGCTTTAGTTTAATCTTTATAAAATATTATGATAGATTTTCTAAAGAACAAGTTGAAGAAAAACTTATTGAAGAATATTTCAACACATCAGTTATAAGTACATCAACAAATGAAGATGTAGTTACCGAAAATAATGTTTCTGATTCAAAAACTAAAGAGTCATATATGGCAATATTAGAAATACCAACTATCAATTTAAGAAAGGGAATTTTTTCTAAGGATTCTAAGAATAATAATGTTGAACAAAATGTTACTATTCTTGATGAATCAAATTTACCTAATGAAGAGAATGGCAATGTCATATTAGTTGCTCATTCTGGTACAGGATATAAAGCATTTTTTAATAACTTAGTTGAATTATCTAATAATGATATTGCTTACCTTTATTACAACAATAGTAGATTTACTTACAAATTAGCAAATCAGTATGAAGTTGATAAAACTGGAGAAGTAAGTATCAGAAGAAATACTGACACAAACACTTTAACTTTAATAACTTGTAAGGTTGATACTAATAAGCAATTAGTATTTATCTTTGAACAATACAAGGAGGAATTTTAATTATTCAATTATTAGATGTTGTTCAAGTAAAACAACATTGGTATACAGACATCTTTAGAAGTGTGATGTGGGCGATTGGCAAAGGTGTACTTTGGTTATTAGATGGATTCTTCGATATCATTGATAAGATATGGAGATTTGAATTCTTTAATAATGATTATGTGAACAAGATATTTAGTGGTGCAATTATAATTGCCTGTTCTTGGTTAATGCTAAAAGTAATTATTGAACTAATAATGAAGTATATTGTAAAAAATGATGGTCGAGATAGTCCTCTTTCAATATATAGAGGAATCGTTTTAGCTATTGTTATGATGTTCTTAATTACTCCACTATTTAACTTTGGTCACAATATATCTACTGCATTAACTGAAGATATTATTTCTGTATCAGGACTTAACGAAGGATCAGGAGCAGAATCAAAAATATCTAAAGCTATTGTAAGAGCTATGGTTTATGAAAACGAAACTAAAGAAGAACATATTGATGAGGTTGTTGATAATTGGAAAGATATTGACATCAATGCTACTGAAGGTGGTGTTGCAGGTTTTGGTGATAGTTATAAGTATTCACTAAACTTCTTTATGCTTATTGTACTAGGTATAGTTACAATATTTCTATTATTCTTTGTAGCAATTCAAATGGCTAAAAGAGTTATGGAATTGGCATTGTTCAAAATAATTGGACCATTTTGTTGTACAAGTCTTACTAATAATGGTCGAGCATTTGAAACGTGGACTAAAAGTTCAATGGGGTTATTTCTAGTAACAGCTGTTCAATTTGTTTCTATCGGCTTAATGTTAGCAATGTTTGGATCAGCTTTCAAAGATAATGGAAATATGACTGGTGTATTTTTAGTTATTGGAGCACTTCTGTTTATTATTGGTACACCAACTATTATTAATAGTTTGTTAGGTCAGCAGACTGGAATGATGTCTGCGTTTGGAGATATGCAATCGTTGATGGCATTAGGTCACGCTTCAGCTCAAGGGTTGGGAATTGCTAAAGCAGGAGTTACAGGAGCTTTATCTATTGGAACTAAAGTTGGTGGAAGTGGTAAAAATATTGTACAAGGAGGAATGAATAAAATATCTAGTGCATTAGAAAGAGGAGCTTCATTAACAAGTACACAAAAAGGATTCGTCCAAGAATCTTTTAATAACAACAATCCATTTAGAGCAAGGCAACAAATAAATCAGTTCCTAGATTCAAATACTAATGGGCAATTTAGTAGAGTATTAAATAGAACACCAGACAATATGTTTAACCCAATAAAAAATCACTACTTTAATCAATCAAGTATGAATCATCATAATAACGATATTGGAGGTAAAATGTAATGTATTTAATACCTAAAAATATAAAGGTTAAAAGAGAAATTTTTAAAGGGTTCGGTATATTAGAGATACTTGCAATAGCTTTAAGTTTTGGTATTGGCTTTTCATTACAATACTTAGTTAATAAATTTGAGCTTAAAGTATTTCTATTTATTTTATTTCCTTTATTAACTTTTATTATGTTAATGCCACTACCCAATGGGAGTACACCATTAATCATATTTAAGAAGCTTTTAAAGTATCAACATAATCAAAAAAAATTTAAGTTTAGATAGTAAATTTTGACCACTTTTATTACCTATGAGATAATTAATATAGGGGATGATAAAAGTGGTTGGATTTAATATTAATTATAGTTTTCTACTAGACTTAATTGATAAAAAGTATAATGCTAGTAAGATAGAAATTAAAATAAATATGTGTTGTAAAGAAGCACACATAAAGCAATCAGCTTTTAAATATGCAATGTTGCATAGAAGAACCTTTACAGGAGAAGAAATACTTAAACTTGCTGCAGTCTTAGGTATAAGTGTTGCAATGATTGGTTATTACTTTTTCCAAGTTTGTGCTTAATTTTTAAAAATGAACTACTAAACTTTAGTAGTTTTTCTTTGCTTGAATGTCGAATTTTGTCGAATAATGAAATGGAGGAATAATATTATAAGAAGAAAAAGAATAAAACTAGATGGAAAGAATTATTTTATAAGTGTGTACACTTATTATAATAATAGAATAAGATTAAAATATGAAACAGATAAAGAAAGTCACGATATAACTTTGGATCTAAAAGATACTTATTTAGATAATCCTAATAAAGTATTTTTAGATCCTTTTATTATGTCTAATGGATTATATAAGCAATTAAAGAAAACAAGAATTATTAGAGAAGTGTGTGGTTCTACTAATTACAATTATGTTGAAGTTCCTATTGCTATTTTAAATTTTGGAATACTAAGGCAGTATGATTCTAAAGGACTAGAAAAACATATTGAGAAGGTACACTCTAATGGATAATAGATTAAAACTTTTTGACGATGCTATTTATACTTACTTAGAACACTCTGATAAAGTTAAATTTAGAAATATTGCTTTTAAAAATAAGAAGACAATATCAGAATTTAATCGTTATTTAATTAAACTTATTATTAGATTAGATGAAGCTAATAAGCTTAATAGTAAAGTTAACTTAACCGAAGATGATATTATTAATATTGTTAAAAATTTATGGAGGGATATTTAATTAAGAAAGAAACAAATAAGAAAATATCTAAAACGATGTTAGACTTCATTCCTTTCAAAGATGTTTGGAATAATTTTGTCTATTTAGATAACGGAAAGATTATTGGTGGTATAAAAATATCATCAATTAATCTTTCTCTTCTCTTTGATGAGGAACAGAAAGCTAAGGTAAGTCAGTTAAAGAAAGTACTAAACTCTATTGATTACAAGGTAAAAATATTTTGTATTGATAAACCTATTAACTTAGACAAAAATCTTAATATATTAGGTTCAAAGATGAAAGCAGAAAATAATGTTAATAAGATTAAGCTATTAGAGGAAGATTATAATTTTATTAATGGGCTTAATAATAGACAATCTGTTGTGAACAGAGAATTTATCTTAATACTAGAAGAAGATTCATCTAATGAAAATTTATTAAATCAAAAAATTAATGACTTAATTCAAGAGTTTTCTTCTATGGGTTTATCAAGTGAAAAGATTATGAGTGAAGAATGGCGAGAACTACTTTATGTTATGTTAAATCCTGTAACATCTCTTGATATTTTCAAAAAAGATGGCACAGGCATTAATCGTTCGTTTAAAGAGAAAATATCGCCACATGGTCTTAAAATTAATGAAAAAGATGTATTACTTGGTGATGCTTTTGTAAGTGTTGTTACACTTATCTCCTACCCATCTCTTGTAAATATCGGATGGCTTGGTGCAGTAGCTAATGTACATCATACAAGAATGGTTATGACTATAAGTCCTACCAACACACAAGAGATAAGTAATACTATTAAAAAGAGTATGTCAGAACTAAAATCAAAGCTGATTAATATTAGTGATTATAACGATCAAATTGTTTATAATAATCAACTTCAAGATATGGTTGAACTTGTTAATCGTATTGATCGTGAACACGAAAAGTTCTCATTACTGACTGTCAATTTCTTATGTTATGGTTCAACAAAAGCGGAAATGGAAAAGACAAAGAAAGAACTAAAGTCAACTCTATCAGCTTATGGTTTAGGTGGTGCAGACTTAATGTTTGAACAGGAACGTTCATTAAAAATGTGTATGCCTACTCTTTATTCTGATTTAGAGAAACAATATGGACTTCCAGTTCCTATGTTAACTACTGCATCATCTTTTCCTTTCATATTTCAAAATCTACAAGATGATGGCGATGCCATAATGTTAGGCAATGACGCATTAGGTGGACTTTTATTTTTCGACTTATGGAAAAGAACTAATAAGAGAAATAATTCTAATGCTGTTATTATTGGTAAGTCAGGATCAGGCAAATCAACTTTAATTAAAAAATTAATTCGTGGAGCTTGGTGTCGTGGATCAAAAGTAATTGTCATTGATCCTGAAAGAGAGTTCAAAGATTTATGCTTAAATGTTGGTGGTTGTTGGATTGATTGTGGTACAGGTACTCAAGGTATCATTAACCCTTTAGAAGTTCGAAGAAGTACAAGTGACGTAGATGAAGATAAAGATTCAGTCAAAGAATACAATAATGATTTATCTAAACACTTTCAAACTTTTAGAACATTTATTAAGTACTATCTACAAGACTTATCGGCTTATGAGTTAACCAAGATTGAAGAAATCTTAATTGAAGTTTATAAAGATAAAGGAATAGATTTTGATACTGACTTATCTAAGTTATCAAGTAATGACTATCCTATTATGCAGGACTTATATGATAAGACAAAGTTGACTTTAGAAAAAGCTAAACAGAATAATGAAGCTAGAAATGTTATTGAGTCTTTAGAAAAAATATGTTCTATGTTAAAGCGTTCAACTATTGGTGCAGATGCAAGATTATTTAATGGTATATCTTCAATTAATGTTGATGACAATAATGATTTTATTGTACTTGATATCAATAGCTTAGTTGATTCTGATGATACTATTTTAAAAACTCAGTTTTTTAATATCTTATCTTGGTGTTGGAATGAAATAAGTAAGAATCGTGACGAGCAAGTAATACTTGTTTGTGACGAATCGCATCTACTTATCGATCCAAATAACAAAGATGGAATTGATTTCTTAAAAAGAACATCTAAAAGAATTAGAAAGTATAATGGTTCATTATGGACGATAAGTCAAAATCTAGCTGACTATTGTTCAGCAGGTTTAGAAAGATATGGACAAGTCATTATTGATAATAGTGCTTATCTAATGATAATGGCTCAAGGTCAAAAAGAGATTGAGTCAGTACAACAAATGATGAAGTTAAGTGAATCAGAAATGCAATTCTTAACTACCGCTTCAAGAGGACAAGGTCTATTTGTTATAAGTCAAGATACAAGACTTCCTGTTCAAATACATTTAAGAGAAGAAGAAAAAGAACTCTTTGGTTCAGCAGGTGGTCGTTAGATGGATGATACTAAAATATTAAAAATTGGTGCTTTAATTGGACTGCCATCAATTTTATTTTTAGTATTTTTTATTGTTCTATTAAGCTGTAATTCATCAGGTGGTAATACATCAATAGCAGTTGCAGGCAATGGATTTATTGTACCTATTCCTACTACAACTTCCTATGTTGTAACATCAGAATTTGGTTATCGGCTTGACCCATTCGGTTCAGAAGAAACTAAATTTCACGATGGTATGGATTTAGCAGCTCCTGAAGGTACAGATGTTATTGCAAGTTTTGATGGGACTATATATGAAGTTGGTTATAGTGAAACTGGTTTAGGTAATTATGTTTATATACAACACATTACTTCAATGGGAGTTTTGTATACAGCTTATGGTCATATGTTAGATGATTCAATTTGTGTTGAAGTTGGTCAGCCAGTAATTAGAGGAACTAAAATCGGCGAGATAGGTTCTACTGGTGCATCTACTGGTAACCACGTCCATTTTATGATAATGAATGGAATTGTATCATTTAATGAGCAATACTTAATAAATCCAAGGTACATAGTATATGGATTAATATAAAGAATTAAGAGGAATAAATTGAAAGAACAAATAAAAGAGTTAGAAAAAATTAAAGAAATTCTATATTCAAATGATGATTATATGTTATCTACTTATAATCGTCAAACAAGACAAACAGGAGTTGCTTTATTTCATAAAAATGATAACATTATAAAAATCTTTGAAGGTAATAATGATGATTCTGATAAAGAAATGGATTATTATTCTTTTTTAGATAATTATTCATATAGTGTTGTCCACGAAAATGGTATGATTCTTTCTAGTTTGGACATCTTGAATTATAATAATTGTATTTTTGAAACTGAAGAAATCAAATCTAAAGCTGAAATAATTTCGCATCAAATTTTTAATATACTAAATACTAGAAATATAAATTTTGTTAATTACGATTTTGTTCATAGTATTGTTGGAAATTATGTTGACGATGAAAATTTAGTAGATGATATATGTTATAAAACAATAAATGTTTTAAATGATAAATATCATATTGAATATAGTGTTGATATTAATATTTAGGAGGAATAATTTGAAAGAAAAAATAGAAGAATTAGAAAAAATTAAAAAGTTTTTGAACAATACAGAAGGCTTTGAATTGTTTACAAGAAATAAGAATTTAAAAATTAATGGCTGTGCTTCTTTGAACTTAGATGGATCAGTAAGTGTATTTGAGGGTGATTCTAATGGAAAAGATGATATGACTATGGATTATGAAACATTCATTAATAATTACGATTATCACGTTGCACACGAAAATGAACCTGATTTAAAATTATATTTTAGTCCACCAACCTTCAAAGACATTGTATATGTTCATTCTGAGACTCTTGCCTATAATATTGCTAATAGATTATATCAGGATGGCTCAGAAGACATAGATTCTAATATGGTTTATTCACTTGTTAAAGAGAGTATTAATAGTGAAGATGAAAAGGTTATTGATGAGGTTTATCAAGCAACATTAAATTTATTAAAAACTAAATATACTATTACTATTGATGAAGATAGAGATATTAAAATTTAGTACGATTTTAGGTACATAGAATTTTATAACTATTAATTATAAATTTGAGATAATTTGTACAATTAGGTTATTTTAAAGATAAAAAAAGAGGTATTTTGTTATAACGATTGTCATACAATACCTCTTTTTATTATATATTTTTATCATTTTTAGTCATACGAAAGTCATACAAAAAAATATTTGTCAGACATATCTATTTTAAAAGTTCCTTTTACTTACGGCTAACTCGCCACTGGCGATGTTGTTTGTCAGCCGACCTTATCCTGCTTATAACAGACACGAGAGTTGGTACATAAATTACATTTATTTCATTACAACAATCTAAGAAAAATGGTACATATTTTTGTACCTTACTTTTTATATAAATTTAAGAAAGTTGAAAATATTTGGAGGTGTTTATTTATTAATAATGGAGATAGTTTTATCAAAGGTAAAGTTGATTCTACTTTAGCAGAAGCATTAAAAAGAATTCTAGCTAAAAAGAAAATGAGTCAACAAGATTTAATTGAAATGCTAATTAAAAATTATGTATTAGATAACTTAAATATCATAATTGAAAATGAAAATAAGGGATAATAATAACTAAGGAAGAAAGAATTAGTTTTAGAGTTGATCCAACAGAGAAAAATGAAATAAGTGTATTTGCTGAAAAGAATAATATGAAAGTGTCAGAGTTCGTTTATCAAGCAGTAAAAAAGGAAATGCAGACTAATAAATTAAATGATAGTCAGTCACAGTTTATTAATTTATTTGATGTGGCTTTTAAAAAAAGTTTTGAACAATATTTTAAGCAATTAATGTTAGTACAAAATAGAAGTGAATTTAATACTAGAGTTATGTTAAAGGTACAAGATATTTTTATGCAACATTTGAAAGTTCCTCAGACTAAAGAAGAACTTAATGTTTCAATAATACCTCATCCTATTATAGAAAAAGCTGAAGAACTTGTACTTAAAGACATTAGAAAATTGTCATCTCGTAAAAAGGAATTAGAAGATGAGCAAGAGTAATATTGTTTTCCAAATGGAATATAAAATTCCTAAGAATAAAAAAGTTGGTATTAGTAAATGGATGAACTATGCTTCTAAAAAACAGAAGGCAGATTCTTCTAGTATTGACGAATATAACTTATTAAAAGATTATTCTATGTTCTCTAATAAGGATACTTACTTAACAGAATCTGATGAAACTTATCTTTGGGACTCTAAAGGTGATGTACTAAAAAAGGATATTGTTAATAACTTAAAAGATATGAACAAGTCAGGAATATTTTGGAGAGGATTTCTTTCCTTTCTACCTGACTTTGCTATTCGGCATGGGCTAATAACTAAGAATGACTTTTATAGTTTAACTACAAATGTATTTCCTAACTTGATTGTGGATATGGGATTAGATATCAACAATGTTGAGTGGATGTGTGCGTTACATAGAGATACTAAGCATCCTCATATTCATTTTTGTATCTATGAGAAGTATCCTAAAAAGACAAGTCCATTATATCCTAAGTCAGTTATATCTAAATTTAAAAGTAATGTTGTAAGTTACTTAATTGATAATAAAAAATTTTATGAATTGAGAGATCAAACATTTACTAATATAACAGGTACAATATCTTTGAAAGAATTTAATAAGATTAAATCACAAAGATTGTTTAGTGATAAGTACAGAAAAGAACTTAATTCTTTACTACTTGATTTATATTCTAAGTTACCACCTAGAGGTAGACTTCAATATAATTCTAAAAATATGTTGTTATATAAAAATGACATAGATAAAGTTATTGAGTTTATTCTACTTCACGATTCAGTTAAATATGATTATGCTAAATATTTAAGATTATTAGAACAACATCAAAAAGAATTAGATGAGTTATATGGTAATTCTAAAAGTAATCAAGAGAAGAAATATTACAATGACCAGTTGAATAGATTGTATTCTAAAATTGGTAATGAAATCCTAACTAATTTTAAAAGATATCAATCATTAAATATTATTGAACGAGAAAGTGAGTTCATCAATAAGCATATTAATGAACTAAACTTTAGAAGTCGTAAAGACATAATGAAAGACGAAACTAAGATTAATATTGCTAAAGACTTATATAAAATATGTGTTATGTCTAATCTTAATAATAATCAAACTAGAAAAGTTTTTATTAGATGGTTAAAGAATTCTAATTATAACTTTGATGTTGATTCACTAATAGCATCTGTTTCTACTTTAGATACTGATATGAGTTCTAAAGAGTTTTATGATGCTTTAAGGAAATTAGGATATGACTCAGAAAGATATTCTAATTTCAAAGAAAAAAACTTTTATCGTGAACTTAACTATAAAAGATTTATTAATCAAGCTGTCGACCATTTAATGTACGAGCTTGAACAAGAAGAAAAACAAATTATTGAAGAAATCCAGTACGATTTAGGATGGTGATTATAGTAAATAATGTACGCAGTTGATATTACAAGATTTAAAGATGAAGTAAATACTGATATGCTACTTGGCAAGGATAGTATGGATGCTAAAAGAAAAACGATTAGATATATACAAGAATATGCTCTTGCAAAATATGATATTTCTCTACCATTAGATGAGATTGACAAGAACTTAAATATGGATTTATTTTCTTTTAAAAAGTTTATGTCTGAAAGTTATTCTATTGAAGTAAAAAATGATTTAATGATACAGAGTTATTATACTGATAAGGATCATTGCTTATTCGTTAAGTTTTATAATGATGATTTAGACTTAGCACCAGATTTAACTATTTTGCACAAAGATGAATTAGAAAAAGCTAGAAGTATTTTAATTTTTGCAATTAATGATTCTCTCGTCTTTAAATATATTAATGAGATTACAAGATATGATGAAAAAAAGTTAAGTTATAAAGACAAAAGTATTGAAAAATATTCTTGCGATGATGTAACTTGTGAGATTATTTCTTTATATAAAGATGGTATTGATTTAGATGAATTATTAAATAGTAATTATTCATTAAAGCAATTAGAAACTAAAAATAAGGAGGCGATAGATATATAAAATGTTTTCATTATATTATTATATCTATTTTAGCTTTTCTCTTGTCAGCAAATATCTGTTATAACTTAGTACAGATTATTTTGAATAATATTACTTTAAGTTGGAACTTAAATTTAATAACCACTACTCTAGCATTAAGAGATTTAAGTTTATTATTTGGTACCTTACTTCTGACTACTTTGTTTATGTTATTTGTAATTAAGTATGATAAGGATATTAAGCTTAAGTTGTTAAGAAAAAAAGAACTTCCAACAGAAGATGGAAGTTATGAATATGGTAGTTCAAGGTGGATGACCAATAAAGAAATTAAAAAAGAGTTTAAGATTTGGAATATTGGTTCTAAACTAAAAAGTGGTGGTATACCTGTTACTTATCTAAATGGCAAGTATTATTATTGTGACTCATTTGACCATACACTTATAATTGGAAGTACAGGGTCAGGTAAAACTCAATGTGAAATATTTCCGCTAATATTTAATTTAGGTTATGCTGATGAGTCGATGGTTATAAATGACACCAAGGGCGAGCTTTATTGTTATACTTCTAATTTTTTAAGAAAGCAAGGTTATAACATTAAGGTCATTAATCTTAGAGAAGCTTTTGCTAGTGATGGTTGGAATCCATTACATTTAGCTTACAAATATTATAAGATGGATAACATAGATTTAGCAGGTGATATAATTGAGAACTTTGCAAAGTCATTAACTAAAAATTTATCTAGTAAGGATATGTACTGGGAGAAGTCAGCTACTGCTGTACTTACTGCTTTGTGTTATGGCTTAATCGAAGATGCTCACTCTGAAGATGAAGTTAATCTTTATTCTTTATACAATCTTTTAGTTGAACATGGGTCAAAGACTATTGATAGATTTAATTCATTAGATTTATATTTTCAGCAGAAACCTGCAGGTTCACTATCAAAGATGGCTTATGCTACTGGTTCTTTTGCTAAAGGTGAAACAAGAGCAACCTTATTCTCTGTACTAGCAACTACCATCAAAATATTTAGTGATATTGGTATTGCTAATCTTACTAGTAGAACTGATTTTGAACTAGATGATATTGGTAAAAAGAAAACAGCGGTATTCTTAATTATACCTGATGAAAAAGAGTCCAGACACGAACTTGCTTCCTTGTTTATTGATCAATGTTATCAAGCATTAATTAATACAGCTCAGTCTTTAAAAGATGGCAAGATGCCATATCGTGTGAACTTTATTTTAGATGAATTTGCCAATATGCCACCGATAAGTTCTATATCAAATAAGATAACGGTTTCACGTTCTCGTAATATAAGGTTTTATTTAGTTATACAAGACTTTGATCAGTTAAAAGAAAAATACAAAGAACAGACAGGTACAATAAAGTCTAACTGCACTAATTGGATTTATCTACTTACTTCAGATAATGATACAGCTAAAGAAGTTAGTACTAGACTTGGTAAGTACACAATATCAAGTTCTAGAGTTTCAACATCAGGTAGATTAGATCAGAATGATTTTAATATTTCTAATGATAAGTCTTTGATGGGACGAGAACTTATGATGCCAGATGAACTAATGAGATTCCAATTTGGTGATGCATTGTTTATGAAAACAAGATTACACCCTATTAAATCCAAGGTACATCCAATTGGTAAGTATCCTATCAAGGTAAAGATATCCAAAGTACCTTATAAAAAGAAAGAGCATAAAATAGAATGTTTTGATTTAGATAAGTTTAGAAAAGAAAAGGTCATAAAAAACTCAACTTATGTTGAGCTAGAATAATTTATTTATTATATATGTTTATTGCTTCTTTTATTATAAGTTTTTTTATATCATCATCATAAGTTACTTTCATAAAGTCATATAATTCGTCAATAGGGGGCAGGCTTTCGTAAAAACCTTTATCGACATTTTTTTCATCATATAATTTTAATAAGTCTACCATTTTATTAATATCGTGTCTTATTATTATTTTTTCTCTCTCTTTATCTAATTCTTTTCTCTCCATTTTACTCACTCCATATATATAATAACATTTTTTAACTAAATTATATAATAAAGTTATTCGAATAATTACTTCCCTAATAATTTTAAGGCTTTTGTAAATGCTTTTAGAATGCAATAGCTTAATAATCGATGGGAAATGGAATAAAACCAATATGGACTATTTTAGTCGAATTATATAATATATATTAAGAGGAGTAATTTAAATGAAAGAAGAACAAAATATTAATATTGATTTGTATAACTTATTTGATATATTAAACTGGTTAAGGTATAAAAAAAATACCTTTTCTAAGGATATAGAAGAAGGGATTAGTAATTTGTTTAGTCTAGTTTTTACAACAATTCAAAGTCAATATAAATATAATGATATTAAAGAATTAAACTATTATCAAGTATCAGTTTATGAGGAGAAAAAAGTAAAAACAAAACTATCATATAAAGATATAGAAGACATAAAGTTATATAATATCTTAGTCAATTTTATTCTAACAGAAAACTATAATGACAATATAAATGATAAACTAGAAAATTTATCTAATGAATTATATGAAAATATCAGTACTATGGAAATTTGTGGAGATGATAAATTAAATGACATATATTTGTTAGAAGAAATTATTTATAAAGAAGATAATTAAATTGAAATATAGAAAAAGCCGAATATTTTTTAGTTCGGTTTTTATATGTCAATATTATGCTCTTTAAATAGCATTTAAAATTAAATATTTAGGAGGGGTTTTTAATAGAAAAAAATCAAAAAGATTATGTTGAGAATATAGTTAATCATTATCATAAATTAAAAGGTTCAATGGACTTGGAAGAATTACAAGTTCTTTATAACTCATTATATCCAACATCTAAAATAAATCTTAGTAAAGAAGATTGGGCGATTTGTAATATTAATGTTGAAAGTAATAATGTTCAAAACATTATAGATTATTTAGAAAAGGTTAATAATAGAATTAATATATCAAAATCAAATAGTTTGCAGACAAGTGAAACATTTATTAATAGATTAATAAAAAATCTGCAACCATATCAAAAAGAAATATATGGTTATATAGAACCTTTTTGTGAGAGTGAAACACAAGGATTAATGTTATCTTTATTTAATTCAAAAACAAGTGATGAGTTATATATTTGGTCTTGTGAATTAAAAAATAGTAAAGATATAATGATTCTTACTTCAAATGAAAAAGATAGTCAGAATCTTTATCTCATAAAAGATTTAGATAAGGCTCAATATTTTAGTAAAAATAATTTTAGTGATGCAATCGATTATTCTCTAAAGCAAATCGATATGTTTTTAGATAAAAGTTTAAATATAAATATTTAGGAGGAATAAAAATAAAATATATTAAAGTACATTCAATAGTGGAAAAGAATTATAAATTTGACACAGATAATCTAGAAGAGGCTAAAGCTCAAGCAGAAGAAATATTTATTGACGAAGAATTAGAAGACGAATATATAAATAGTCGTAGTTTAATTGTCGAAGAAGATACTTTTATTTATTATTATGCAGATTTTATTGCTTCTGTATTAATTAATAAATTCGATAAAAATATTACAGAGGAAAATATTATCGAAGAGATCAAAATTAATAAACGTTATTTGGATCAGATAGATGATGTTGTTTTTGAAACAACTAAAGTCCTAGATAATAAATATAATATAGTTCTGAACAATGAACTAGATTTAAAAAATATTGCAGAGCATAAAAGTAAATATGTAGATTTAACAAAAGAAATTTATGAGTTAAATTCTAAAAAAGAAATAGCATTAAAATCAGGATATTACTTTATGATATTTAATAAAAGTGATGTTCCTTTTTTTAATGAGCTAGATTTAGTTAGCTACCAAGTTCAAAAGGACAATAAAGTCTATGATGTATATGAAGCTAATTGCTGGGAAACTGCTCAAAAAGTTGATGAGTTTATGGGGAATGATTTTGTAGGCTATGATATTGACGAATACAAAATTAATAACAATATAGACATATAGGAGGAGTATATATAAAATTTGAAAAAAATAATAGTTTAAAAGTTAGTGAAAATTTTTTCAAAAAATTAGAAGAAAAGCTTATAAATGCATTCAGTAATTTGAATGGATATTATACAACATTTAATAATTGCCGAGAACAAGGGTTAATGCTTGAAGTTTATGATAGCATTTATAATAGTGAATTATTGATATGGGCTTGTGAATGCCGTAATAGTGACAAAATAATGGTTGTTGTGGCAGATAAGTCTTGTTCTGATATGAATAATATGTTTGATGATAAAGCGTGGGAATCTGCTAAATATTTTAAAGTTAATGATTATGATGCAGCAGTTGAATATGCCTATAATGTTATAAAAAAACAATTCGGCAAAAATTTTCTAGAAGATTATAGTACTAAGTTTAAGATGCATAAATGTCTTGCAGATTTGCAAAAAATAGCGAAAGATTCTAAAAATTTTGTTTATGAAGATTATTATGATCTTGCTACATTTGAGGTTATAGAAACTTCTTTCTTCTGTGATCTTGTAATTAATGAGGGAAAAATCGGATTAAGATATTCAAAATATACTGATATATATCACGAAGAATTGGATAATCTTTTTTTTGAAGAATGGGAACCTGATTTAACAAATAGTGTTTCTTTAATGTTAGGTATGCAAGAAAAATTAAATAATTTCATTGAAAACGAAATTAATTATAATATTGAAATCGCTATACCAATTTAGGAGGAATTAATAATAAAAATGGAAGAACAAATTAAACAGATTAGTGCTCTTGGTTTTAAGTCAAAGAATACTAAAGATATAAAAGAAAAAGAAAAGTTTGATAATGACGTAAAAGATATTCTTAGAAGTTTAAAAAGACAAGCAATAGAAAGTTTTAAATCAGATACAGATATAAAAAGATTTCTTGATAATCTTATTAATTTTAATAATTATTCATTTAATAATCTTTGTCTTATATGGCTCCAAAATAAAGATGCTCGTTATGTAGCACCTTTAAAAACATTTAATAAGATGGGGTATAAAGTAAAATTAGGAGAAAAAGGTTTGAAAATTTTAATTCCTAACTTCTTAACCATAGTAAAAATTAAAACTAATACGCCGAACGTTTATGACACAAAACCACTATTTCTGCTATCTGAAGAAGAAAACAAAATATACAGAGATAAAAGTGATGATAGAATCACTTTTTTAAAACATAAATTAAGCAACTTCAAAGTCGGAAATGTTTTTGATGCGAGTCAAACTGATATGCCATTAGATGCAATTGAAGAACAATTAAATCCTGTTTTAAATGATCCATCAGCCGATGGTATTACTGATACTTTTATAAAAGCTATATATAAGGATGGCTTTAAAGTAAAGTATGAAGATATTGAGAGTGGAGCTAAAGGTTATTGTGATGTCAAAGATAATGTTATTGTACTGAGAAAAGACCTTAATAATTTGATGAAATTAAAAGTCCTTGTACACGAGTACGCACATGGACTTGCACATCAACATTTAAAAGATAATGGTAAAGACTATCACGCTCATAGAAATCAATATGAAACAGAAGCTGAATCAATTGCTTATGTTGTTTCAAAGTATTTAGGTTTAGATACATCTAATTATTCACTTAACTATTTATATTCTTGGAGTAAAGAAAAAGATTTCAAAGAAATAGATGATTCGTTTTCTACAATAGTTAATTACTCCAAAAGAATTATTGAAAATTATGAAAAGATGTATGAAGAGAATTTGGGATTATATTCTGATTATTATCAAGAAATTAAATTAGGAGGAAGACTATGATTTTAATACATAGAAGTTTAAAAAGAAGTGAAGACTATATGAGGTCTTTAAAAAGTATATTTGAAGTTAATTGTAAAACTATCGATGGAGTTTTTGAATGCTTTAATAATATAAAAAATCAAGGATTTATATTGAAAATATTTGAATCTTTTTACGAAAGAAAAGATTTGGCTATATGGATTTTTGAATCTAAAGATAAAAAGATAAAAGTAGGCTATAGCACTTTATCTAATGTAGACGAATCGAATTGTTGGATTGATGAAAATCAAGTGAATTTTAAGATTTACCCTATTGTTACTGAAATAAAAAGAGAGATAATGGCAGATATTTTAGAAAGTGTAAAAAAGTATTATAACTTAAATGAAGTTATAGAAATTCCAGAAACATTTAAAATATAGGAGGATTATATATAGAAAATAATAAAAAACTTAGTGATATATTTTTCGACATTGCTAACTATCTTAAAAATTATGAAATTAATGAAAAGAACAAAGAACTAAAAGAAAAGAATACTGATAATAAGCTATACAAGTTAAAAGAAATTTTAGAATTTTATCCTATGCTAACAACTTATGCGATTAATAAAGCAGTTAATGAAAGAAAACTAACTGCTTTAAAAATTGGCAATGCAAGATATTATAAAAAAGAAGATATTGAAAACTTTATTAATTCTAATAAAAAAGAATCTATAATAAGGAGATATATTAGATAGGAAGAAGTTCTAAAAAAAGTGACTTAGTCAAAAAAGACTTAGCTGGTTTTTCTATCACTTTATCTGAAGCTAGAGAATTAAAAATAATGGCTTCTGATTTAAAAGGAATAAAAGAAATAATTCCAAATGAAAAATATGACATAAGAACCACAACTGGAAAAAGAAAACACGAGGTATTTTATGGTACGTTAATTTCTGCAATAAAAAGAAAAAACGAATTAGGAAAAGAAACGAGAAAAGTTGAAGAAAAAGAAACAAACAAGGATAAAGATAACTTATCTATTGAACAAGCCATTGAACTTTTTATTGAAGAGCGTTTAAAGAGAGTTGAAAGAGAAAAGAATGATATCAACTCTGTCTATGATCATATAAAAAAATTTAACAATTATATAGTTCCATTTTTTAAAAATAAATATTTATCTGATATAGATACAGCTATGGTTGAAGAGTTTGCTGATTATTTGAGAGCGAAGCCACATATACAGAATCCAAATAAAACATTATCTGAAACAACGGTGTCTAATGTTTTTAAAACTCTAAATGCTTTGTTTAATTTTTGCAAATCAAAAAAAAAGATAGATGAAAATCCTGTAGCTAATGCTATGAACAAACCATCAACTACAAGAAAAAAGCCTGAACTAAATTATTTTAAAATTGAAGAAGCAATCTACGCTTTAAAGTGTTTAGAGAAATTTGCAGATATTCGCTTAAAAACTTTTATGTTTATAATATTTTCTTTGGGATGCAGACGTGAAGAATGTGGAGGATTAAGATGGTGTGATATTGATTTTGAAACTGGTGAGGTAAACTATCAATATGCTATAACTTCACAAACTCCACCAATACTAGGTAATACTGGTAGAGTTCGCAAGAAAAAATTAAAAACTACTAATAGTTATAGAACTAATATTCTTTCAAAAAAGGCTATTAGATATTTAAAAGAATATTATACATTTAAAAAAGCTTGTGGTTATGATATAAAAGAAGATGATTTCATCTTTACTTCTTGGGAAAAAGATGAAGTAATCGATCCAAATAAATTAACGAATCATTGGCTAAAGTTTAAAAGACGTTATAATATTAAAGATGTCGATCTTCATAGAATAAGACACACGGTTGCTAATATCCTTGAAAGAAAAGGAATACCTAAAAAAGATATCGCTCAAATGCTTGGAAATACAGAAAGAGTTTTACAAGAATACTATACACATGTTGATTACGATGAAATGTATAAAATGAGAGATACTCTTGATGAAGAACTTTTTGATGATATGGATTGTATAAAACTAGACATAGACTTTGTTTCAAAAATAATAAATGAATACCCTATGTCATCATTTAATGAAGAACAATTAATAGTGTTAGATAGCTTAATTGACAAAAAAATAACTGATACAAATTTTGAAGATAGCTTAAGGATGATTAAGAATTCGATTATTACTGAAGAACCAAAAATGACATTCTTTTTAGACTATGATAATGATAGATTAAATGTTAAAATAGAAACATATAAAATGTTTAGTTCTAAAAGAGATATAAAGGTAAAAAAACAGAAAGACTTATATATAGGAATGGATATTTTTTCTATATAAAATAGTCTTTTTAAAGAGCTCAAGCCTTTTGAACTTTTTAAAAGAATTATTTTATAAAAGTGTAAACCAATATCTCTATATTAGAAGAAAAAAGCATCAAAAATTATATTAAAAATTGTTTGGACGGATTTTGGACGAATAAGTACAAAATAATTCAAAAAAAGAATAAAATTCTATATATTTTTGTTATTTTGGCTCTTTTAGAATTTGTTTAAGTCTTTGTGAAAAACAAGGTTTTTTGGGCATTTTAGGTCGTCTGCAACTCCCTGAGCAGAAGTTAAAATAAAAAAGAGCTTATGCTCTTTTTATTTGATTTCTGTTGTAATATATTTATTTCTTATTCTAATTACTAAATTAATTTTATTGGCACTTAAAATTGAACTTGGTACTTCATACACCTTTTTACCTTTTAAGGTACTAGGTGTAATATTAGTTAGATTTATTGTTTTGTACTTATCGTTTCCTGCATCATTACCAGACGATATTGCGTATTTATATGCTAAATAAGTAAAATCTACATAAAAGTCCTTAGATACATATTTGAAATATGGTGTTGTTTCATCTAAAGTAATGTCATCTTCAATTACTAATAAAGCTTTTCCAGCTTTTGCTACAATTGTATCATTAACTTTATTACAGTTATCAGATGTTTTACATACTTCATATTGATAAGGATACGATGTTACAAGCTCGATATTCTTTAACATATATTTAGTATCTCCAATAGTTGTTTTTTTTAGACTAACTTCTTGATTAGGTTTTAAAGTACCAAGATTCTCTGTTTTCGTTATATTTTGTGGTCTTACTGTTATTTTACGATATTTTTTTATTAGTGAACCATTCTTCTCAGTTAACCCATTTAATATTCGCATTTGATACGAACTTTTTAGTTGTTTTTTTGTTAATTCATATACAAAGACATAATCATGCGCTTCTGTAGAACGTATTGTTTCTCCTTGATATACTTCACCTATATCTAAAAATCTAGAACTCTTATCATAACTAGGATACAGAACTTCATTACCAATATATATTCTAAAATTAGAATCACTTATACTTGAGTCTTCTAGGCTATTATTCTGAATTCCTATTCTAATTGCTAAATAATATTTGTCTTCTTCTATAGTATTTCCTCTATAGTCAACATCTGTTATATAACTTTCCTTTAAAGATAAAGTAAAATCATCCAAATTGAATGCCTGTCTTATAGATATACTCTTATTATATACTTGGAAATCCATATATAAGTTATAACTTATAAAAATTAATAGAACTGCTCCTATACACATAAAGACAAACTTGTTTTCTAGTACGTAATATTTCAACTCTCTTATTAAATGTACTAAATTCTTTTTTAGTGAATTATTACCAGATCCAACCTTGATTTCAATATCTTCTTCATCTTCCTCTTTTATTTTTAGGTCTGAGTTGTTATCAAAGCTCATTGTGCGGAAATTAAATCCAACTGCTTTTGTAGCATGAAGAATCATTAATATATACATCGGAAAATAACTAATTAATGAACAATCTCTAACAAAATTTGCAAAAGTCGCATCTAGATCAGATGTTTCTATACTACTCATTGCTGAATGGAATAAAGTCATTGCTACAAATAAAATTATGCAATATAAAATATTAATTAGATATATAATGCCATTTTTCTTTTTTGAAGTTAAAATAACATATATTATTATATTGGATATAAGTAATATAAAAGTTATAAAATACATCAATCCATTTATGTAAGTGTCAGCAAAGTTTGTTTCTGGAGTTGAGTATCCACTTGATATGTAACTATTAAAGAAATTTGAAGTATCTGATAACTTAAACGCTAAATATAGCATTGGAATCATTAATAGTATATTTATTATTTTGAAATGTCTTGCAACGAAACCATAAGGGTTTCTTATAATCATTTTAGATATCACTCCTATTCTATTTTTATTATACCATAATAAGAAAAAAAGAAGAAATAATTAATTCTTCTTTACTATTAGCTGACCTGGTAATAAATATATCGTTTCATTATTATCTAATAAATCTGTTGGTCTTTGATTAAATTTATTAGAGACAATATCTATAGTATCTCCTTCTTTTGTTACATAATAACTATAATTACTTTTAGGTATTAAGATTTCTTGATTTGGATATATATAATCTCCACTATTCAAACCATTTAATAAAGCTAGTAATTCTGGATTTATATTATATTCTCTAGCTATACCATATAATGTATCTCCTTTTTGAATAGTATAATATTCAAAATATTTCTCCTTATTTAAAGGTACTATAATTTCCTTTCCTGCTCTTATCATATCAGGAAATGGTATATTATTTAAATCCATTATAATACTTTCTGTAGTATTAAATTTTTTGGCTATAGTACTTAAATCTTCACCTTGTCCTATTAGGTATTTGTCGTACATAAAATCACTCCTAATATAACATATGTAAAAAATCTAATTTAGTCATTAATAAATATTAAGTTTTTATTATTATATTTCCATTCAGAATAAGTAATAAGCTTTATTTCTCCATATTCTATATTATATTTATATAATGTATCTTTTACTAAATAATATACATTATCCTTATTAATGTGAACTATTGAAGAAATGTTATTATCTGATACTTTTATTTTTATTTTCTTATCTAAATATGATAAATATAGATTATTATTTTCAATACTATATTTATAGTTATTTTTCATATTAAAAGTATAATTATCACTTATTAATTTTTTCATAGATACTTTTTCTAAATTTCCCTCGTTATAAACAACACCTTGTTTATTTGCTGTTGCCACTATACGCATTTTCTTTTTATGTGGGACTAATTCATACTCTTTTTTATTTTTATTATCAATGATAAAAATTGATTTATCATTTGTTCCTAAAACATAGCTATCATAAGATATCTCATAGTCTAAATTCCATTTAGTTACTTCGTTATTATCTAAGTTAATAATATATAGTTGATTAAAATTAAATTCTTGCTCATAATTTGGAATTACTATAAAATTGTTTATTTTAGTTGCATGAGGTATATCATATATATCTTTATCAAATATTTTTATAAAATTTATATCAGAATTATTTAAGTAATTAAAACCTTTATAGGACCAAATTAAGACTTTATTATTTGTATCATATATTTTATAGTTTTCATAAGATGTTTCATCTTGAATATTATATTTTGCATAATTAGGAATCTCTTCTTTTAATTTATCTGATACTAAATGATAATCTATTAATGTATCTTCTTTACTACATAGAGGATTTGCTTCAATATATTCACTTTCAATTATTAAACATCTATATTCCTCATCTTCATATGTTTTAATACCACTGATTAACTTTCTTTCTTTAATATATTTATGATTAAAAATAAAATTATAATCTAATCCTTTATATGTTATCTCATAGTAAAATATTTTTTCTTCTGAATCATAATTTTCACTTATTCCGAAGCTGTTGATGTTGTATTCAATACTATAAGAACGTGATTTAGCTAATATAAATATCAATATAAGAGCTACTATTAAGATTACGAATATACTTATTATGAACATAGCACTCTTTTTTAATTTGTACTTTTTTTTCATAATTTACTCCATTTTTATTTTAGTTATTTCTTCCTAAATTACCATATTTCTTTTTTTGTTCCATCATATTGTTAGATATAGCAGTTTCTATTTCTGGTAAACTTTTCTTATCTAGGTTTGTGAAAACTACTAACTCTTTTAAAGTATCTATAGTTATTTTACCAAACATAATGCCACTATATACTTGAAGATCATTAAATAAATCTGGTGTTATTGAATTAAGAGTATATCCTGTTAAAAGATGATCTTGACCAATTAATATTCGCTTATTTGTTAAACATAATACTGCTGTTGAGAAAATATCTAACATATCATCATTTTTCTGACCTGCAAATGAATATAAAGGTTCTTCATCAGCATTCAAGTGTTGTTCAATAACTCTAGCGTGCTTTTTTAAACGCCACCATGTAATAGTTCCTGGATATTTAGCTTTAAACATACTAACTTGATCATATACTTTTCCCATATTATTCACCTAATCCTTTAATTATTTTATTTATATTTTCATTGTCGAATAAAGTTATAGATATAATTTTATTATTACTTACTGTTATTATGTAATTCGATTCTAATTTAGGTAATCTTTCATCTAAATCATAGAATGCTATCTCATCTTTTCGTGATAGTTTATTTTCTTCTAGCACATAAATTTTAGTATGTTTATAGAATGCTGTTTTATTAATCATTTCCATAAACTTATTGTAAGTATTTGACTTTGTATCCACAATAGCAAAAGTTGTTACACTATCACTCTTATAAAATGTTTTAAACTTTTTATATTTTATTGTTGCATAATACTTTTTATTTGAATTAAATGGTTCATCTGTTTTGGTAAATAATACTTCTTCAACAACTTTTTCTTCTTTATCTATTGAATTATAGTAATATATAAAATATATATTTGATATTAATAACAATATAGTTGCTACAGATAATATTATAAGAGATACCTTATTTTTCTGTTTCTTTTTGGCCTTTTTTTTCAACTTAACCCACCCTCTGCATATTTTTATTTTATAATGTTTTTCTTTTTTATTCAAGAAAAAGGAAACTATCTCTAGTTTCCGAATGTCATAAGTACATATGCTATTCCTATTCCAATACCACATATTAATGATATTGCAGATATAAGGATAGATGTTGTGGCGAATCCGCCTTTTGATTTTCTCTCTTCTTCAACAATTAACTTTATCTCTTCACTTGTTTGAGCTTTTTTTGCTTTTTCTAATAGCTCTGGATGATCTTTAGGATTAATTGGATATCTTTTTTGAATCAAGTCTAGTTTTGTCGTTACTCTAACATTAAAACTTTGAGTAGCCATTGTTCTTTCAACTTTATTTTGTTTTTGCTCTTTATCAAGCTTACTTTCAATATCCTTTTGCATTTTTGCTATTGTTTCTAAATTTTTTATAACTGTCGCTTCTAATTCGGCCGCTTTTTCTAATTCTGTATTATTATATATTATTCTTGCTATAGCATCATCATATAATTTCTTAGCATCATTCATCGCTTCAGTTAATTTTCTTATTTCACTATAGAACCTATCAAATAATACTTTAATTAAAGCAGTTCTATCAATTATTTTATTATTTAATTGATAGCTATCTTTTCCAACTAATTGATCTTTTTCTAAACTATTAGAAACTGATATTGGACTTAAATATGCATCAACCCATACAGGTTTGCCATTTTCATTAATTTTACTAATTAAATAATAATCTAAGCCACGATATTTACGATCTATTAAGTAGTCAAAAATAATCATTCTAATATAATTTTTTTCAATTGCTCTTCTTACTTTTATATCTAGTTTCTGCCCTGCTTGAAATTCAATCTCTTTAACTAAAGAGTACATACCAAGTCTAATAATATCTTCAATTTGATTTTCATCCTTAATAGCATTATCCTTTGTTCCTGCTTGATATTGTAAAACTTTTGTAAGCCATAAAGAATCTTCTTCATTAAGAACACCTTTATTTATATATTCAATTATATGTTTAATTACAGTTGAAGCTGAAATACGAGTTTCTATATCTTTACTATAATTTAAAGTTGTAAAAATTCCTAATGTTTTGTCTTCTGTTACGATTCTTTTTATCTCTTCGTGATCGATATCTAATAACTCTGCGATATCTGATTTTATAATATCAAAGTCATCTATATACATCGTTTCTGGGTTTAAACTATTTGATTTATAAACACCAAAAACTGTTTTATTTAATTGAACTAATTGAGAGTTGTCTTTAAATGTATTAATCACATCTATTGTAATTGGTTCCTCTCTACGGATACCATTATCAAGGGATACTATATAACATTGTTCTTCTGTATACTTCTTATCCATAATAACTGCTCCTAGTCTATAAGGAAATTATATCAAAGATTTATAATTTTGGGTATATAAAATGTACAAAATGTTGATTTATTAAAAGAAAAAAGACCAAATTGGTCTTTTAGTTGACAAATGGTGCCGAGGGACTGAGTTAAACAAGTCACCTTATACAAACAAAGTATACGTTCTAACGTTACAACTACCTCGGCATAAATATACTTTTTTTCAAGTACATTAATATAATAGCACATTATTTTAGATTTATACTACTATTTGTTATTTATTGACACTTTTATGACATTATTTTAATTTTCACCAATAAATTTTATTATTTCATAAACTTTATTGGTTATAAGTCTTGAGTTATAAACAGATATTTTTATATTTGAAGTATCTAAATTTTTGTTAAGTGTTATTAATTTTATATTTAGTATCAATTTATTTTTATTTTCTATAAGTAATTTTGATATATGGTTTGAATTATTATCTTTTATGTAATCTTCTATATTTTTATATTCTAAGATTTTTATTGCACTTACTTTTCCTATTCCTTTTATTCCTTTAATATTATCGGTTCTATCTCCAATAAGAGATTTATATATGATGTATTGATTTGGATAGATATGATATTTTTCATATACTTTATCTTTATCATATAGAATACTTTTTTTACCTCTTGGTATATAAAGATATATGTTATCATTTACTAATTGAATGAAATCAGTATCTGTAGATACAATTATGTATTCAAATAAGTTGTTATTTGTAAGTGACGCAATATAATCATCGGCTTCTTGTTTTTCCACTTCAATATTAGTTATATTTAAATAAACTAAAGCTTTTTTAATAGTTGGTAATATTGAAAATGGATTTTCATTTTCTGGGACATCATTATAATTTATTCTGTTTGATTTATACTCATTATCTAATTTTAGATTATGGGATTTACTTGTTTCACTATCAAATACAACAAAAATATTATAAGGATTAAATTCTTTTATAAGTTTTTTTATGCTACCAAGAAATCCGACTAAACCTTTTATTTCTTTTCCTTTACTATTTTTTATCGATGATGGTATTCCATAGAACATTCTAAAAAGTAGATTATGTCCATCAATTATAATTATTTTTTCTTTCATATTCTTTCCTCCTAAAATAAAAGAGATGGATATCATATAGATATCCATCTCTGGGCCCAGTTCACATAACTGGAATTTAACTAATTTATAATTTAATTATAACATTAGATTTGATTTTGTGGCTGATTATTTGCAATAGAAATTACATTTTCACACCATATAGCAATTAGTCTATCTATAGCTTCTTTTGTATAGAAAGCATATGGTGCTGTTACCATAACATTACCTTTAAAGTCGTTCATATTTTTGTCATCGTATTTTTCAAAAGCGTAACTAATAATTCCTTCTTCTGCTCTTTGTAACATGAGATTATGATTATATATTTCATTAGGATTGTTAACTATATTAATTAAAGCATTATTATTCATTTTATTAATTAGTTCATCCGTTATTATAGTTTTAGTTTCTTCGTTAGTTACAAATGCAGGAATTATAAAGTCTGATTCTGTAAATAATGTTTCTAAATCCACATATTTATAATCTACTTCTTTTTCTTTTCTATTCCAATAAATTACATTCATTCCTAACCCAGTACATATATTTGCAATACGTGATCCAATATGACCTAGACCAACTATACCTACAGTTTTATTTCTTATTTCTGTAGTTAACATTGGTAGTGAATAATCTGTTTTATAATTAGTCTTTACTTGAATAGGAAATTTTTTGGCTAAACTCATCATTAAAAATACAGCATATTCTGCAACTGAATCAGTTGAATACTTAGGTATGTTAGTTACTAAAATATTATTTTCTTTACAATAGTCTAAATCTATCCAGTCATATGCCGTAGTAGATAAACATACTGCTTTTAAATTTTTTATCTTACTTAAATGTTCTTTATTAATATCCCAATTATACCAATCTGGATCTGCTACTAATATTTTTGCACTTTCATCATTCAAATATGGAGCGTCATCTAATTTAAAAAATTCTTCTAGAATAATAACTTCGCCCACTTCATTTAAACTATTTAATTGGGCATCAGTAAAACTATCTTTTGTATATGTTATATAAATTTTCATATATAAACCTCCTTTTAATTATTTATATTATAACATAAATTGTGTTATAGAAAAAAGCAACATTGCGTTGCTTTATTTATTAATCTAACTTCCATAATTGGAATTTTCCAGTTATTTCATTGACTTCATTAGTATCACCATAAATGATAGCTCCTAGATATTCTAACTTGTCATTTTCTTTATTACTAATAGATTCTACTAGTTCTTCATCTGTTCTTGTTTCTAACATATCGCGTGGATATTCTGCTACTAATAAATTTGGATTAGATTTGGCCTTTTCGATAGCTGCAGTGAGTTTACTGGGTTTTACTTTTGTAATAATAAATGGAAATCTACTTATTCCTAAATGTTTTATTCCTGTTTTATCTGTTATTGTTTTTTGCCCCATTATTTCTTGGTCTGAATATTTACCTATAGAAATAGCTAAATGACCTATAACATTTAATGCAACGGCTGGATCAACATTTGTTGCAATGATTCCTACTATTTTTTTATCTTCATAATTCATGATTTCTTTCTCCTTCATTTTCTATATATTTAAAACAAAGGAGATTTTACTTGTGCAAGAACTTCTATTATTGCCCATAATTCTCCGCCATGCATTTTACGTGGATATCTTAACATAATAGGCCTCCTCACTTAGTTTATTTCGTCTTTCTTGTTCATAAATATAGCATAAATGCTTGATTTTGACAAAAAATGCTTAGTACTTTGATATAATTGTTAGAGAATTGAGTGGTAATATGAATTATAAAAAAGATGAATTAAAGATATATATAAATAACACTGAAATAATAGAAATTAATAGTGATTTAAAAATTAGATTAAGTAAAGAAATGTTAGTTAATTATGAAAAAGGTTTATATGATTATGGGATAAATAATATAATTGATGCAATTAGTGAAATAAAAGGATTGAATATAAAATATCCTAGTAATGCTAAACCTATTTTTTATGTTTATGTTGTCCCTGATGATAATTTTGTTAAGTTATTAAATTTTCCTACTAGTAGATCTACTAAAGGTGGTGGAAAGATAGTTCAATGTTATGATTTAGATGGTTTTAGTAGTGCTTATGGTGTTAGTAGTAATATTATGATGAATCAAAGTGAAACTAGTATTATGAATAAAGTTAATAATATACACGAGCTATCTCATATGATACATAATATGTTCTATTCTAGAGATAGATATCTTTGTGAGGGATTTGCTGAATTACTGCCACTATATATATTAGATTATGAAAAGAAATTTAAACAACATCGAGAACTTATTTTATCACTCAGTGAAGAAGATATTTTAACTGTTCAAGAGTTAATAAAGCTTGAAAATAACAATTGTTTTGATGGAAACGCTACGTTGCCTAATGCATCTTGTTCTTTTGATAAAGCTTACTTATCTTCATATTTGTTTGTTAGAGGATGCATTCATTTACTTGAAGATAAGTATAAAACAAATAAATTTGATGCTATGGTTAAATTTTTAGAAATAATAAGAAATTCTAGATATATGTATCAATTTTTAATTTTTGATATTGCTGATTGTTTAGATGTTGATAAAGAAGATTTACTTACGGGAAAAGTTGTTCAGTATGTAGCATTAACAAGTATTTTTAAGGAAAATAAAACTTCAGTTTAGCTTAAGTTTTCGTTTGTTACCTTATTTCTTTTTACACGTTTTAATAAATTCTTTAAAAATATTATTTATATGTTCATTGTTTTGATAAAGGCCTTCTGGATGAAATCTAACAGCTATGTAGAATCTTTTCTTTTTTGATTCAACTGCTTCAGAATATCCATCTTCTGAAAATGCCACTCTATCTAATTTGGGACATGTTGCCACTGTTTTTTTGTGTCTAGAGTTAACTCTTAATTCGTCTGTTTTAACAATTTTATAAAGTTTAGAGTTTTTATCGATTTTCACCTTATGAACATAATTTCTAAGAATATTATAATGTTTTTCTGGATTTGGTAAAAATTCTGTTGTACCTCCTAAAGCTCTAACCATTATATTTTCACCACAACAAATACCTAAAGTAGGAATATCTTTATCATAACAATATTTAGCAGCTATACATTCGTAATTATCAGAATTTTGTCCTCCTTGGAAAATAATTCCATCACACAAATCAATGGATTCTTTTAGAAGTTTATACTCCTTATTATTCAAATCAAATTTCCAATTATCGGCAACATGGATAATCTTTTTATTAGGTGGAACTATACCAATAGGAATACCACCATTATCAATGACTGCTTGTTTAACTTCATCTCTTATATATGTATCTGGTCTTATTTGTTTTTCTTTATAATGTTTAGTTATTATACCTATTACTGGTTTGCTCATCTTGATTCTCCCATTTCTAATTTTATTTTATCATAAATTATTAATGTTAAATAACCTGACAATACTTTACTTTACAAATTCATTATTAATAAAGCGATAAAAATAACTTCTTTTCTTCTGGATCATCTTTTATATGTGTTTTTATAAAATCATCAATGGCATCACCAACACAAAGTTCTCTGTTAAAATATAATTTAAAAACATCTAAACTATAAATAAAATCATTTTTGTTTCTTTCTTTCATTATAAATTGAACAATTTGTCTAAATTTGAATGGATCAATGCAGTTCCTTCTTGGAAAAAGTAACATGTCAATTAGTTTGTTTATTTTATCATAATTCCATTCATTTATTAATCTTTGTCTTTCTTCTAGTGTAAATGAATCAGTTAGATTTTTTACTTTGTCGTACTCACCTGAAATGATTATTCTGTTAACTTCTTTTTGTATTGCTTGGTCCTTAATATCCATATGTAATATTATTTCTTCTAACCTGTCGATTAAATAATTTCCAGGATCTATTAAAAATATATGACCATTATATATAGTGTTAGAAAGATTAATATCTCTTAGTATAATAGATTTACTACATAACAAATCCAAATCTTGTTTTATAATTGCCAATTCTTCAAATAAAGAAAATACACTATCAGGTTCTATACTTTTCTCTCCTGTAATAAGTGACATTCTATAACCAATTAAATTATGATTTTCATTCCATAAAGTTCCTGTTGGGAACAATATTCTTTGTGTTAATATGTTTTTAAAAAAGTTTAATTCTTCTAAGGATAAATGAGATAATTTATAATCTTTTTTATAGAGTTTTATTACTGAGTCTATATATTTGTATACCATAAATTCGGAGCCTTTATCTGATATGAGTTCAACTTTACTTAAGTCTACTTGATAGCCATCTTCAGTGAATACTTGTCCCATATGATTCATCTCCCTAATTACTTGATTCAGAAATTGTTGGTTATTATATCATAAAATTAAATATATAAAAACTCGAACTAAGATACAATTCTAAAGTTCGAGTTATTTATAAATCTGGTGCCGACTATCGGATTTGAACCAATGACCTACGCGTTACGAGGGCGTTGCACTACCACTGTGCTAAGTCGGCCTATAAGAATTATACACCATTTATGTATAGGTAGTAAATTAAATTCATTTACTTATTATTTTAAAAGTGTTGTACTATAATAGTTCTAAGTTGTTACTTTTATTTATTACTTATTTATTATATAATATTAAACCAATGAGGTGATATTCAATGAAAAAAAGTTCTTGGGCAACTCCTTATCGCGAAAAAAAATTTCTAGATTCGCATAAAAGAAAAATTGAACTTTTAGATAGTGACTTATATAAGGATAAAAGAGAAACTGCTATAGTAGTAATGCTAGATTTACAAGATACATTAAATGGTATTGATGATGATAAAGCTAAAATTTTTATGAATCAATTACACAAAATTAGAATTAAATATTGTGCTAACAAAGTTATAATTAATTTATCTTCGCATATGCATAGTTATGAACCACTTATTAAATATTTAGAAATATTACATAGAAATTTAAAACCAAATATAATTTTAGATGATGCTACATATTTATGTGGTTATTATAACTATGAATCTGGATTAGATGATTTTAGAGGTTTTGGATATAATACTAAAAAAACTGAAGTGTTTGAAAATAAATATTTTAGTCAATATAAAGTTCTATGTCATGGATTAATAGATGATTCTGCAAGTACTGATTATATAAAGAAATTTAAAGATAATAGACCTGTATTTATTATGAGACCTTCTAAAACTAGTAAGAACGAATTAAATAGAGACAATATGATGTGTTATAGTACTTTAACAGATGGATTTGATGGAGTATTAGAATGTATGGATTCCTATTTGGCTACTATAAAAGATATTCCTGCTTACGATATTTTAAGAAGACAAACTGAGGAATTAATACATTTAAGTGCTTTTGAAGTTAGAAATTTATGTATTTCTAAAAATTTTGATTTAGTTTTAAGGTATGTTAATGAAGGTAAACTAGATGATGATGATTATGAAAGAGTTGCAAGAGAATTGGGCTGGAACTTAAAAAAAGATGATCTAAGCGTAGATGAACTAGTTAAAATAAGAAAAATAATTGAGGCATTAGGTAATTATCTTGATAAAGATAATGAATATTTATTATCTTTGATCAATTTAAAGAAAGTCACTATCTAGTTATGACTTTGAGGCAACAAGAATATATAAGATTAGCTGCTTTTATCGCTGCTTTTGGAAGTTCTTATCTTACTAGAAGTAATAACGCGAATATTAATGAGCTCTTATCAACATTCAACTTAACTATGGAGGAAATCAGTAAAATATGTTATATCGTTGAATATATAACACTTATTGGAGCTAGTCGTATTGAACGTATTACTCAAGAACATAAGCATATTAAGATGACTTATAACGAAGTAATAAAAAATGCTGCTGACTTATTTAAAGTGGTTGAAGTTGATAAAAATCCAGTTAAGTCATTTGCTTTATATGTATATTTATATCGTAAAGGCTATTTTTCTTATGCTCATCAATTTATGTATAGTTTTTCTTGCAAAGATTTATCTTTACTTACTGGTGCCGATATTGTTTCTGGTAAAGGTGTTTGTAGATCTATTTCTTCTATGTTTACTGATATCTGTAATCAAAATGGTATGGAAGCTACTAATATCCCCGTAAAGGTTAATCCTAAAAAGTTTAATGACAAAATAACTCTATGTCCTATTGAATTAAAATATGAAAATGGAAATACTCTTGGAGAATCATTTGGAAATATACTTAGTTTTCTTGCACCTTATCTTCCTTTAGGAAATCATGTTACTTCGCATATATTATATAATGGGCTTAAATATGATTTTGATCCTACAAATGATATCTTATTAACAGAACAATATGGTAAATTATTTGTTTCTGATTCAAAGAAATCTTATGTTACTCATGATAGAATATTTGGATTTGTACCATACTTATTAGGACAAATTGATTTCAATGTTAAAGGTATTATTGGTCTAAGAGATATTAAATTACAAACTATAACTCACGATGAGTATATTAAAGCATATCGTGAAACACTAGAAATGATAAAAGATAATCTAGATTTATTTGAGAAATTTTATTATGATAATAAAGATAAATATTATGAGATTGCAAGTACTGCAAATAATCAACACTCTATGATAAAAAGGTATTTGCCTATACTACCTATTAAGTAATCTTTGGATTACTTTTTATTTTACGTTTTTTATGGTAAAAAGTACCAAAAGTGTGATATTATAGATATGGAGGTAATTTATGAGTAAGGTTTCAGTTGTTTTAGGACTAAATTATGGGGATGAAGGTAAAGGAAAAGTTTCAACTTTTTTGGCAGGATCAAGTGATATTGCTTTAAGATGCACTGGTGGAAATAATGCTGGTCATACAGTAGAATTTAATGGGGAAAAAATGGTATTCCACTTAATTCCATCAGGTATTTTAAACGAAAATACAGATGCAGTAATTGGAAATGGTGTTGTTATTGATCCAAAAGTGTTATTTGAGGAATTAGAAGTTCTTGATAGACATGGTGTTGATTTAACAAAATTACATATTAGTACAAGAGCACATATTATATTTCCTTATCACATTGAAGAGGATAAATTACAAGAATTTTTAAAAGATAACGATAAAGTAGGCACTACCGCTAGAGGTATTGGACCATGTTATATGGATAAAGCTAATAGAATTGGATTCAGAGTAATAGATATGTATAGTGCCGATTTCGAAAGAAAGTTAAGAAGAAATATCGTTAATAAAAATAAGATATTTGCGTTATACGATTTTCCTGTTTTAGATGAAGATAAAATAGTTAAAGACTATTTAGAATATAGAGATAGAATGAAATCATATGTTATTGATACTATATCTTTCCTACATAAGGCTTTAGATGAAGATAAAAATATTATCTGTGAAGGAGCTCAAGCTACAATGCTTGATATGGACTTAGGTGATTATCCAATGGTTACTTCATCTAATCCTACTATTGGAGGTATTCAAACTGGTAGTGGATTAGGAGCTAGTGATATTACTGATGTTTATGGGGTATGTAAAGCATATGCTTCTCGTGTTGGTGAAGGTCCGTTTATTACAGAACAAAACAATGAAATTGGTGATACGATTAGAGAATTAGGTCATGAATATGGGGCTACTACTAAAAGACCTAGAAGGTGTGGATGGATTGACTTAGTTGCATTAAAATATGCAGTAAGAATCAACGGTATTACTGGTCTTGCAATAAACCACTTAGATACAATTGGAAAATTAGGAAAAGCTAAATTATGTATTGGATATAAGTTAAATGACGTTGTCTATACAGAATATAGTGATGATATCATTGGTCATGAAAATGAAGTTCAAACTATATATGAAGAGTTAAATACTGATTTTGATATTGCTGGCTTAAGAGATTTTGAAAAATTACCAAATGATGCAAAAAAATATATTGAAGTTATTGAGAATCATTTAAAAGTTCCTGTTAAATTTATAGGAACTGGTCCTAATAATGAAGATATGATTATTAGATAAAAGTTACTTTGAACAAATAAGATAGAGAACACATAGTTCTCTTTTTATTTAATATAAATTATGTTAGAATAAAATCAAGATAGTAGTTGTCAAATAAAATGTAAGGGAGATGATTTAATGAAAAGAAAATTTTTGGGTATTATTACTATTTTATTATCAGTTATTTGTTTAACTGGTTGTACCACATGGATGGCTTATTCGTATGAACTTGAAAATGGTGATAAAATAAAAATACAGATAGAAACTAATGATGGTTATAAAATTACATCTGGTATTCCTTTTGAAATACTTAAAGAGAATAAATTAGTGAGTAAAGGTTCATTAATTACTATTATTGAATATAATGATTATATCGAATCAATCGAAAATGACACAAAGGCGAATGTTTTAGAAAAAGATACTAGAGAAAAAATGAGCTATACTTTATATTCTTATAATGATAAAGAATTTAATTATGTTATAAAAATTGATAATTCTAATACTGGCGTTTTATTATCAAATAGTATTTCTGAAGAATCTGCAAAAGAATGTTTTGATAAATTAACATTTAGTATAGAAAAATAAAATCATAACAAATTGTTATGATTTTTTTAGTTTAGATAATTTTTCTAAAATTATTTTTTCATTTAGTTCTTCGTTTAACAATAAAGTAATCTCTTCATCTTCGTATTTGATATTTATATTTATGGCGTAAATTTCTTTTTTATCAATTATTTCAATTAATAGTTTTGCCAGTTCATCAATTTTATCTATTTCTTTAACTTCTAGAGTTGCTGACGTTTTTTCTAACTCGCAATTATCTGTATATTTAGTATTTTTCTGTTCAAAAATTAATGTTCCCCATTTCCATGATTCAAAATATTTCTTTAAAATTTTTTCTGCATAAATATTTTCATAATTATTAACAGTTGTGTAGTATCTTTTGGGAATTGCTGCAGTTATATCCCAGTATGCGCAAGACTTAAAAGTAAAGTCTTCTTCATCTTTTAAGCGAACTTTCATTATAGTAGTCTTATTATCTTTTTTATCTTCTTTTTCTACGGCCTCGATTACTTCAATCTCTTTTTTATAATAATCTTCAAAACTTTCTTTTACAAATGATTCTGGATTTTCAGCATTAATGTAATCGATTTCTGATTCTCCGCAACCTGTTAATAAAGATACACTTATAAACATCACAAAAAATAGTTTTATTGCTTTTTTCACTTTACTTCTCTTCTTTCTTATAATAGGGACTTTCTGTTTCTTCTATATCCCTTATGTGTCTTTCATAGTCAGAATTAAAAGCTGGTGTTGTTATTAATATTTGTTTTAAATTACCAAAATAATAAATTTTAGTACCAGGATTAATTGATAAGACATCTCCTGCAGACACTTTAACTGATTCACCATCTAAATAAAAGATTCCTTCTCCTTCTAAAAATATATACGTAAAAGTACTTTTATCGTGGATAAATTCTTCAAAATGACCTTTATCTACTTTTTCTATTACAATTGACATATCATCTGATATTTTATCGTATCCTATAAAATCTACTCCATTTTTAGTAAATTTAGTTGCATTCTCATTCTTTAACAATTTATAATTCATATTTAATCTCCTTATACATTAAATTCTTTATCCAATAATTCGAATAATATTTGATATTCATCTGGATAAATTACAAGATCTTCTTGTCTATTATAAACCATTTCTTTAAACTTTGGATAAGGAATGAAAAAAATCTCTGATATTTCTTCTTTTTGAAAACTTAAATCATCTATATCTTTATCAATATGTAATAAAAACATATCATCATATTCATTGTCTTTAAATCCATCATTATGTTTAGGGCTTCTTTTTAATGTCGTTATATATTTTAAATCATTCTCTTTTACCACTAAACTAAGTTCTTCTTCTAATTCTCTAAGAGCTCCAATTATTGGAGTATCTCCTGTTGTTAAATGACCTGCACATGACATATCTAACATATTAGGATCGCTGTCTTTAGTTGGGCACCTTCTTTGAAGCAAAATTTCTCTTTTAGAATTAATTATCCAAATATGTACTGCCCTATGCCAATCTCCATCTTTATGGACTGCAGTTCTTGACTTGATTTTTCCAGTTTTATTTCCTTGTTCATCTAAAATATCAAAAAATTCTTCTTGCATATTTTCACTCTTCTCTTTTCTTTATTATTTTAACACTCTTTTATGTGTAATAAAAGTTGATATTAACGTTTAATTAATAATAAATATTTAGTTGAATAAATACTTTTTTTAAGTATAATAAATTTAATTAAAGGGGATGCTTATGGCTGATTTACTTATTGTTAATAATACTTCTTTGGATAAAAAAAGAATTAAAATTAAAGATGTTTCTCACATTGATAATTATCTTTATATAATATTTGATACTGGGCAAAAATTTTTAACTAACGAAAAAGAAATATATGATTTATCAGATTTCGGATATGTTGAAAGAATATTTAAAATGGGTGAAAGACTTTGTGCTGTTGTATCTAATAGTTATTCTCCTTGTTTCATTGATTTAAATACTAAAGAAATTTTATTTCAAGATGATAATGCTTATTCTATTAGTAAACAGGACGAGAGAACTTTACATGTTATTAAGAAACGTGGTAATAATACAATTTATGATATTGAAAGAAAATGGTATTTACCTATGCCTGAAGATTATGAGTTTGAAAATTCACTAGGTAATGGATTATATGTATTTTGTGAAAGTAATAACAATATTCCTTTTTATGAAAGAAAAAGGTGTGTTATAAATGTAAATGGTTTCTTTGTTTTAAATAATATTAAAGGGTGGATATATCTAGAAGATAAATACCTTATAATTCATAAAGATCAAGAATTAACAATCTTAGAAATTGACGATGATAAAAAAACTAAAATAATTAAAAAAGTTCAAAAGAATGATACTATGTTAGCCTCTCCAGAATACTATAACGGAAAAGTAATAATCATTTTAAAAAATAAAATAAATATATATAAGCCAAATTTAGAATTAATTAAATCAATTCCTATGGAAGGATTAGTTGAAGTTAGAGATAGTGAAAGAATTTGTGATGTGTTAAAACTAAATGTTCCTACAATATATAATAATGAAGAGAATGGTAAACATATCTTTGTTAATTTAGAAACTGGAAAAAAGATTGAACATTTAAGAATTAATGGTTATCCTTATTGGGAACAGAATTCTTTTGTAGGACAAGATGAGCTTGAGGACTACGAAAGAAATAAAACGATGGATTTTTATTTTTATGATAAAGATTTTAACACTATAACTAAAGAAAGAGGTATTCATTATTATTCAGCAGATGATGAAAATGAATCTTTATTTATTGTAGAAAATGATGATAAAAAAATACTTATTAATACCGAAAATGGAAGTACTAAAGAAACTGATTATATACTGGTTCGTTACCATATTTCTTCACCATATGGATATGGTGTACATAGTGATAATAAAACTATGGACTTCTTTGATAAAAATTTAGATGTTATTATTCCAAATTTTGAGTTTGAAAAATATAATTTAAGTTTTAATCTTGGTGGTTTCTCCTATTTTATTGTAAATGGTTATGTTTGTATTACAACTGATTTTATAAATGGATATGGCCAATATCAATATAGAAAAATAATTTATAGTAATCAAGGTGAAGTTATCTTAGATTCTATTCATCATAAATGTTATCCAATTGGAAACTTTATCCAAATTATGAAAGGTAAAGATAGTGAATTCTTAAATACACTAACTGGCGAAATTGGTGAACTATTTATTAATGCAACTGTTGACGAATCAGGAAGAATAGATATTAATAGAATAAATAATTTAAATAGCCAATTGACTTTAGGCGACGCCACATTAATGATTGAATCCGAAGATGGTACTCCTAATATTAAAAAGTTAGTTCGCAATAATTAAAAATCCTAATAATTTAGGATTTTTTGTGTATAACTTATGTATTTATAACAAGAAGTGTATTTATTTTTTATCTTTTATTGTTATACTTTATATATAAATTTAATATTAGGAGGTCTTATAATGTTCGAAAAATTAATTGAAGAAGAAGTAGAAAATAATACTACAGATAAGTATATTACATTATATGGTTGCAATTGTTCTTACGAAATGTTTGTTCAAGAAGTTTATAATTTTTTTGGGGAATATAATATTCAAATTAATGATGATTGGTTAAGTTTTAAAATAAGAGATATTGAAGTAACAATTAATACTAACAAATCACAAGATATGAATTTCTTTAAGAATCAAGCAATAGGGATGAAAAATTACTTCTCTAAATCAAAAATGCCTGAAGGAGAATTAAAAAGTAATATATTACATCAAATAGAAATGTTTAATTCTATATTTGGAATTTGTGTAAAAGAACCTAGTAATCATTTTGATGTATCAACAGAAGTTTTCTCTAAAGCTCATGAAATAGCTGTAAAACTCAATTTATTTCCTTTGTATTCTAGTATGGATTTATATGATGGAGATGATAGTTTATTAATTTCTTTTTATACTGGAAAAAGTCAATTTATAAAATGGGAAGCACAAGATAAAGGCATAAATAGAATAAAAGAATTGAATCCTAATATTAAAAGTTCTAATACTAGAAGAAAAGAAACAATTGAAATTCTAAAGGAAAAAGATGTAGGCTACAAATCAAATTTATCATTAAAAAATACAAGTTGTGAATTATGCTTTAAGGATACTGATGAAGTATGTAGAAGAACATATATAACTTTTTTAACTGCTTGGTTTTGCTATGAAGTATTGTATGGAGAAAATAAAGAAAAGACCTATCCAAATCCTAAGATATTAGAAGATAATAATCTTTTAGATTATATTAATTCTAAGGAAATAAGGTTATATGATGGTACTTATTCACAAATGGATGTAGATGATATATCATGGACTTTCGAGTGCTTAGGTGTACTTTTGTGGTCTCTAGGGCTTATGAATGATTTTAATATTAATGATTCTAGTCAAAACGTGTCTATTTCTAATTGTATGAAAACTATGCTTCAATTTTCTAATTTCGAAGATTTTAAAAAGGCTTGCAAATTAAAAAGTGAGGAAGAAATATTAGATAAAGCTGATTTATATTATTGTTATCAATGGGCTATTATTGAAAATAAGTGGCATGCCGATATTTCAGCTGGCAACTTAAACCCAGAAATAGTTTTAGAAAGAAGACGTGCTTTAGAATGGCTAATTTCGCCAGAATTTGACTGGTATGATATAAATCTGGATGCATAATAAAAACCACTAATTAGTGGTTTTTATATGTACTATTTTTTTAATTTCTTTTCATCTGATTGAATAGGAAGTTTTTTCTTCATATAAATTGCAAGAGCATGAAGACGTGCATTTAGGTCAACTTCTGTATGTATTTTATATATATCTGGGCCTTCTGTTGGGTATGATAAACCATATTTTTCTGCATAAGAAGTTAGCATTGGAAATTCATGTTGTTCTAGGAATTTCCATGTTTTTGTCTTATTGTCATATATAAAATCCATTCCACTGATAGCACCAATCTCTCGACGACAATGAATTGCAATTTTAGTAGCTACTCTTCTTACTGATTCTGGAACTACTGCATTAGAAGGATCAATATCATGAGCACATAAAACCTCTTGCTCAACTTCTGAATAACTGTCTTTACCTAATAAAATACTATTACCCCCTGCTACAGTATTTGATATGATTGATTCATTTCCTAAGAAATAAGGAGAGTCTTGATCACTTAAGTATGTATCAAAATACCCTGAATATTTTTTTCGTTTTTCAGGAACTGATGGTTTCATATATTTTAAACTAGCACATAATATTTCGCCTGTTGATGAAGTCATTATGCGCATTGAAGTATTATATTTGGTTGGGGTCTCAATATACTCTTGTATAACCATTCTCTCATTGAATATTTCTTTGTAATCAAAAATCCACATACTTATTGCTGTATTTGAATGACCAGTTTTTCTATCAAATATTATCTCTGTACCTAAACATTTCCACTCTTCATTAGCTTGTTTTGCACGACATTCGAAGTCATAATCATTTATTTCTTCATAAAATCTTTTTAATATTGCTAATTGTTCAGGAGTTCTAATAATAAATTTTTCGTATCCACCATTTTCTTCAACATTTTTCAAAACAAATGGTAAATCTGGTAACTTTTCTGGAAAATGATCTTGAGGGAATCTTATTGTTAAAGGCTCCTCTACATTTTCTCCAGCAAAACATTCTCTAAGCTTTTTCATTTTCTTTCCAACGTATTCTTCTTTTTTACTATTGATATGTTCATCAAGACATGGTGTATAGAAAAATGCATCATCGGGTACAAGCGCACTATCTGTAAAAATATCATATCCTTTTTCACATAAATAATTATATAGCTCTTCTGTTATCCACTTTTTATCCATATATACTTTTTGACCATTACCGTTTGGTATATCTATAAATTCCATTGTTATATTCCCCTTCTTTTTTAGAGATTTTATCTCTATAATCTTCTCTTTTTGGAGATTATTATATATTAATTGGTTGTTTTATGCAAATAAAAAAATCCTTAAAAGGAAGTTTCTTAATTATTGTTTTTTCTATCTTTAGTTAATTTAATTTCTTGTGAGTCTTCATTATTTAAGTCATTTGAATCAAAAATATCTGCGTAAATTTCTTCAGGAGTTTTATCAGGATGATACATTAATGCCCAATGCATTGCACCAAATCCCTCACAGAAAACAAACCATATTTTATCATGTTCAAAGTTATCAGAAGAAACACCTTTTTCTTCGATATATTCTTTTATATCTTCATCTGTTAATTCAAAGTCTTCCATAACTTGAGCTATTTTAGCATCAATTTCACTTTTATATGCTTTATAAAATTCCCCTTCACAAACCATTAATGGTTCATAGTTGTCTTTTTCTGGTGTTATTAGCATTGCTAACAACCTGTCTGGTTTTTCTCTTTTTCCTGTTTCTTTATATTCTAATAGTCTTTTTTTATATAATTCATTTAATGTCATTTTTCTCTCCTTATATACTATAACATAATTAAAGTTTAATATTTGAATTCAGTAATAATTTTTTATACTCCTTATTCTCTTGATAAACTAATCCAGTTTCAACATCTACAATCGGGACTTGAACTTTTAATCTTTTAGACATATCAACAAGAGCACTTAACATACTATAATATTTAATACTATCTTTAAGCATATCAAGACATAGTTCTAAGTCATATTCTTTTCCCTTAAAGAAAGGTTCTATTCCAAAAATTGCAGGTATAGACAAAGCTTCCATATACTTTAAATCAATATCACCTTTTACTTGTACTTCTAAAGGTATTCTAAGGCCATTTGTGTACTTGTGATTTTCTTTAAATAATTCTTTATTTAATACAATAGATATCTCATTCCAAGGATAGATTTCCCATGCATTTTCATCAGAACAAATAATATGTTTTTCATCTTTGTCCTCATCATTTTTCTTACTTATGTGTTTGGCTAAAGAAACATATTCATCTTGATTATAATTAGAACTTGATGGATAGAAGTCGTTAGGATATAGTTCTTGTAATGTTTTTCTGCACATTATCTTTTTTGAATTGATAATTCTTTCTAATTTCAATAATTTAATTTTCAAATCAAGTTCTGGAGTCCATTTATAAGTCAGATTAGATACTGGACTATGAAATAGTTTATCCTCTAAAATTAAACTCATTATACCACTTCTCTTTTTGTTTTTTTATTATATATAAAGATAATCACTAATACAAGAAAAAACAGTTATAATGACTAACTAAAATGATTACCATTAAGTCTTACCTTCTATAATTTTCATATTTATATGTTCTGCTTTAAGATAAAACATATCTGATTCTTATAATATCCTAACTACTTCGTAACAATACTATGTAAAGCAATTAATTTTTGATATTTATGTTAGATAATTGTTTGATAAAATAATAATATAAGAGAGGTATAAGTAATTTAACTATGAAACAAACAAAAAATATAACTAAAAATAATGACGATAATACAACATCTATTAGAACAGTAGTAACTACTCCCGAAGATGGATTTATTCATGAATCCGATATTCGTTCTGCTGGTGGAAATAATTATGGAAAATATCACAAAGGATATTCTATAAATAAATCTTTTACTATTGATGATCCTAAATTTATAAAACGATTCGTATTATTATTCTGTTTATCATTTTTTTAATTGGATTAGCAATGTTAAAGGAAGCTATTTTTATAGGAATCCCTTTCATTATAATGGCTATTTTAAGCATTATATGTTCATTGGATGATATTAAAATGTTAGAAAAAAAACAAAAGTTAAATTCTTCTAACGAGGACGGTAAAGATGAAAAATGTATTGCTAATGAAAACAATAATAATGAAGATTTAAAAAATTTCTTTTCAAAGAAAACTTATAAATGGTTCTTAAAAACATCTATTCCATTTTGTTGCATTATAGTTCTTGCTTCAACTATACTAATTTCTATAGCATTAAATATATTCTTTGGAATGATTTGGTTTGGTCTTTGTTGTTTGACATTAATACTATATTTTTGGTTTTTTTCTAAAATATTTAAAAATTAGTCTATAAAAAATATTTAAGCTAAGTTTTTCTGCTTAGCTTTTTTATGTGTATAGAGTAAGTTATCTTCTCGATTTAAACTCATAATCTCACTTCACCTTTGTTGCTTTATTATATATAAGGATAGTCATTATATGTTAAGTATTTGGATAATTAGGTTTCTTAGCCAATTTAGTTCCTGTTTCTGGTTCTAAGTTATTCATTAACTCGATAAGTTCATCAAAGAATACTGATAGTCTTTCTTTAGTTTTTGAACCATCTCTATCTGCTTGACTTCTAAGATCAAACATAATGTTTTTTAATTCTATAGAACCATCAGTTTCTCCTGGTAATAAATGAAATAAAATTTGTACTTCACCTTTTTCGTTTTTTGAAAATTCAATAAATCTTTCACTATAATCATCTGTTACTTTAAAAGTTTTATCATCTTTTATTAAATTTAAAAATGGTGTAATAACTGCAGAGTCATTTTCAATAGTAAATATTCCTACTTTTTCTTCAAATGTTCCATTAAAATACATAAATGAATAATCATCACTCTTACATAAAGATAGAAATTCAATATAATCTTCATCATCAGGGTTTGCCTTAATATCTTCTTGATATATATATCCTCTATCTATAGAGATTGTTCTTCTTTTCCCATGTTCATATATTTTCTTTTCCATAAATTATATCCTCCCATATTTTATAGTCATCATAGTATTAGATTTTTTATCATAACTCTAAATGACATAATTCAGTTTATAGATTGATTGTTATTATAACATAAATATATGTTTTATAAACTTTTTATTATTTATTACATTAAAACTATAATTTATTAATATCTAAAAATGAAAATTTATGAAATTTACTTTTTATGTTCTTCTCATATGATTTCAAGTCAATTTCTTTATTTTTTATTCTTTCCAAGAATATATCAAAATCTTTTAAATTGGTAATATAAAACCCGAAATTATTATCATAAATATATTTAGAATTATTAGTCTCTTGTCCAGGAATTGGTTCAATAGCACATAAAGGAATTCCCATATTTAAAGTTTCACTTGTTAATATACCACCTGGTTTTCCTATAACTATATCACTAATATTCATTAATTCATCCATATTATTAACATAACCTAAAACTTGTCCGTCTTTAGTGCTTTTAGCCACTAAATTTTGAGCTTTTCGTAATAAAGATTTATTCTTTCCAGCAACAAATATATAATAAAAATCATAATTAGATTTAAGAAGTTTTTTAAAATATTTAAAGCCGTTATTATAACCCAGGCCACCACCACATACAAAAAGAAAAAGTGGTTTCTTTATATTAGTTTTTCTTATTAGTTTCTGTTTTTGAGTAATTTGATTATTGCAAAATTTATAATGTACTGGAATACCAGTAACTTCTATTTTATTTTTATTAATTCCTAGTTCAATCATTTGATTTTTTATTTCTATATTAGGAACACAATATTTATCAATAAATTCATGAGGAATAGTATACATTCTGTGAATACTATAATCGGTATATACTGAGATTAATTTAATATTAAACATTTCCTTGTGAGCGGCTATTAAACCTGTTGGTCCTACTTGAGTTGAAATTATTATATCTGGATTAAATTCTGTTAATTTCTTTTGTAGTTTTTTTGTCCAAAATATTTTTATACAAAGTTTAAAGAAAAAAGAATCTTTAAAATAATTTTCATACATTTTATTTTTATATAGTTTACCTCTAAAATGTCTAAACTTTGTTGCTACAATATTACCTACTTTCGCAAATATCTTATTAATTATTGGTCTACTATATGATAGAGCATCTAATATTTCTATTTTATAATTTTTATATTTATCTTTTAAAAGTTCATAAATTGCTTTAGCTGCCATATAATGTCCAGTACCATAATTTGTATATAAAATTAAAATATTTTTACGCATAAAACCACCTAAAGATATAGTAACATATCTACTTATCATTCTTCCTACTTTAAATATATTTTTTTTATAATTTCTAGAGCTTCTGGTATATCTTTAATTCCTGATTTAGGTCCTAAATGTCCTACATTAGGTATAAATATCTTTTTTGCTTTGAATTTATCAGCATAAAATTCCAATTCTTTTAAGGAACTTATTGGATCATCATTACTATATATTGCATATCTGTTTTTCATTAATAAAATATCTTTTTCTATTTGTGATTCTGTTGGGAGAAAATCAAACATTACTTTATCAAAGTTATTTTTTTCGTGTGTTTTGTTTAAAAAACCTGCACAGCTTATGTATAGTTTGATTTTAATTCCTTTTTCGGAAATATATTTTGGTATAAAGTGTGCTCCTAAACTATGGGCAATTATAAGAGAATCTTGATTTAATGTACCATCTAATAAATATTGATCCAATATTTTACTCCATTCATGGTAATTTGCATTCTCCCCTGTTGGAAAATCTGGAAATATTACATTTAATCCTAAGGATGTACATTCTTTTACTAAATATGGTCCAAATGAATTCTTTGTGTTACCATTAAAACTATGAATTATAAATAAGCTCTGCATATTTTCACCTTTTTCTTAATAAGATTATATCAAAATCTATTACTTTTTTATTTTGGATTAAAAATTTAATGTATGAACTAAAAAAAACAGTCTCATTTTAGACTGAAAGTTTATTAAAAATTCGAATAATTCGAATGAATTCACCAATGGTGGAGTAGAGGGGAATTGAACCCCTGTCCAAGATACTCCCTAATACAACGTCTACAAGTTTAGTTAGATTTATAATTTCATTAAGATTATGGCTATAACGTACCATTTAATCTTAACTATCCTAATAAATTTTCGTTATTGTAACTTAGGCAATACAATAATATAATCTATATTTATAAACCCTTATATTACCCTATAGATAAAAGTAATTAAGAGTGCTCCTATACCTTATGTTAGGCTGCTACGAAAGCAGGAGCGAAACTATATGAAGTTTCGTCATTTTATTTTAGTTTTTGAATTTAGGTATTCAACCACTTGCAGTCATATCGAGACATAACCTGTCGAAACCAAGTCTACCCCATATGTGTAATAATTATAGCATATTATTTAAAAAAAGGGGTTTTTTTAAATAATATAAGCAAATTTTGACAATAATTTATGTCAATGTTATAATCCAATAATCAAAGAAATATATAGTGTTTTTTGAAAGACTTATCATATGTCTCTATATATAGGATAAAGTTGACTTTTTATGCTTTATGTGGTAGTGTAGTTTTTCGAAAAAGAAATTTTGATTTAAAGGGGGACTTTTTATGAAATCAAGAAATCTATTTAATATCTTAGGAGTAGACGAAGGTGCTACTTTAGAAGAAATTGAACAAGCTTATAACGATAAATTGACAGAGTTATATATTCAAAAAAATATGGGACGTATATCAAGAAATGAATTTAATGAATTTTTTGATCAATTAAGTGAGGCTCGTGATACTTTAGTTAATGACGACTATGATTATGATGAAGATAATCTAGATTATGATTACGACGATGACAAAAAAAGAAATCGTGGTGGTAAAGCAAAAAGAATTATAACTGGAGCGATTGCTGTTGCTGTTGCTGTTTCAGTTGTTGCTGGTGCTTGGGCACTTGGTAAACGTTCTAACAATGCTCAATCTGGTCTAGTAACATATGAAGATAGTGCTGATACTAATACTCCAGATACTAATGAAGAAACACAAGAACAAGAAACTGAAACTGTTGAACAAACAGAGGCACCTGAAGAACAACGTGAACTTCCTTCTATAGTACATTATGCTGATATTTATGATGATACTATAGTTACAGAAAGAGCTACAACTTTAGTTGAAGAACTAAAAGCATTAAACATTGTTAATCCTAGTACTGGTTCTTTATACTCAGTAGAAGAAGTAGTTACTCTTATAAAATATGCAAATGGTGTTTATGTTCCAGAAACAATGGAAGAAATTGACGTATTACATTTAAGTCTATTAAACTTATTAATTTCTCCACTTAATACTGACGAATATCTATATCATGTTGTATATGCTTCTGGAAATGATGAATTTAAAGATATTGCTGTTGAAGCTGTTAACAATATAAAACCAATAAACTTTGGAACTGCATTTGCTGAGTACGAAGAAAATGGCGTTTATCCTTTAACATTATGGATGCAACAAAAACGTGAAGAAATATATTCAACTACAAACAGAGAAGAAATTAATAAAATATATATTGAAGTCGGACAATTAATGGCTGATATTATGAAAGGTAATGGATGTACGATTACAATTTATGAAGATAAACAAGAATATACTTACACTTACACAAGTGAACAAATATTAGCAAATCATGCATCTGCTATGCTATTAACAATTGATGCTCAATTAATTTTTGCAAATCATTATGAGATTAGAGATGAAAATGATAAAATTGTTGATTCTGTTCAATCAGTATGGCAAGTATATAATAAATTTAATGGAGAAGAACCTGATCAAGTTTCATTAGATGAAATCCAAGCATGGATAAATAATGGATGTGACTATGAATGGGGTATTGATGAAGTTCTTATTGATGGTCAAACATTCGGTCAAAGAATCCAAGGTGATATGGAAGGTATGGCATTAAATAACTTTACAATGAACAAAGGTCAAAGCCTTACAAAATAATTAAAGAAGGAGGAATAATTATGTACGATAATGAAAATGTTACATATAGAGTAGGTATTAATTGGAAAGATATAATAATAAAAATAATAATGTTTGCATTATTTGTTCTTTTACTAATTATATTATTTCCAAAACCTAATTTAGATGTATTTTATGATTCAGTATATACAAATAATATAAAAACAATGAAAGAAGCAGCTAGAAATTATTATACTGTTGATAGACTACCACAAAATGTTGGAGATAAAACTTCAATGACATTAAAAGAAATGGTAGATAATAAAATGTTAATTAGATTTACTGATAAAGATGGTAAAACTTGTGATGAAAATAATAGTAGAGTTGAAGTTACCAAATTATCTGATTCTGAATACAGTTTAAAAGTACAATTAAACTGTGGTGATCAAAATGATTACATACTTGAAACTATTGGATGTACTAATGTATGTTCAAATGGTACTTGTACTACTGTAATTACAAATAATGGAAATAGTGGAAATAATAGTACTATTGCAACTAATCCATCAAACCCTTCAAATGGTTCTGATACTGAAAGAGTTGATCATGATGAACCTCAAGGAAGTGCTAAAGATGATGGATATACTATTAATATTACACTATATCAACATAGAAAAGCTGTAACTACTACTAATACCATTTATACTTGTCCTGAAGGATATGTAAAAAATGGTACAAAATGTGTTAAAACTACTACTGGTGCTACGATTGATGCAACACCATTATATGACCCAGATCAGGTTGTTACTACTGATGCTAAGTTAAGCAATGGTGAAGAACATATTGTAAAAGCTGATCCAATAAAGAAAGAAACTGGAACTGAATATAGTTGTCCTTCTGGATATACTTTAAATGGTTCATATTGTATTAAATATACTGATGCGACTGAGAAAAAAGGAGATACAACTTATACTTGTCCTAATGGTTATACTAAGAATGGTACTACTTGTACAAAAACTTATACTGCTACATATCAGGCTGGATCAACTTCATATAGTTGTCCTAATGGTGGTACATTAAATGGTTCTACTTGTACATTAACTACTAGTGCTACATCAAATACTACTTATACTTGTCCTGCTGGATACTCTCAAAATGGATCAAGTTGTTATAAAGTATATAATGCTACTGCTAATACTACTTATTCTTGCCCTAGTGGATGGACTAGAAATGGCTCTACTTGTAGTAAATCATCTACTCAAACTCAAAATGCTAGTGCAAGTACAACATATGGTGGATGGGTAAATAAAGGAACAAAATACTATACATCCTCTTCTAAGGCTTATACAGGAAATACAGAAAAACTAGTACTTCAAGGTGCTGTTTCTGGAGCTACTTGTGGAAGTCCTTGTGGAAATAAGGGTATTTGGTATAAATATATTTACTATACTAGAAGTGCTACTACTACTTATACTTGTCCTAGTGGATGGACTAGAAGTGGTTCTACTTGTAGTAAAACTACTACTCAAACTCAAAATGCTAGTGCAAGTACAACATATAGTTGTCCTCAAGGCGGAAGTAGAAATGGATCTACTTGTACATTAACTGCTAATGCTACTCCTAATACTACTTATAGTTGTCCTTCTGGATATTCTAGAAATGGAACTACTTGTACAAAGACTTATAATGCTACTGCTAATACAGGTGCTGGTTCTTATAGTTGTCCTAATGGAGGTACATTAAATGGTTCTACTTGTACATTAACTACTAATGCTACTCCATCACAAGGACAAACAACTTATACTTGTCCTTCTGGATATACTTATAATTCTTCAAGCAAGAAATGTGAATACAAGATAAGTGCTACTGCTACTAAGAAATATGCATATTCTTGTCCTGAAGGGTATACTCAATCTGGTGAAGGAGAAAAAATGACTTGTTCTAAAGTTGTAAAAGAATCTGGCAAATACTATTGCGAAGATGCTGATGCTAAACTAGATGGTACTAAGTGTATTAAGACTGTTAAAGGCGGAATAAAAGGTTATACTTGTCCTGAAGGCTATACTTTAGAAGGTGATAAGTGTACTAAGAAGTCTACTATTACTGTAGATGCTAATGCAACTACTGAAACTAAAACATCATATAAATATACATGGAGTGAAAAGTCTTACTTAGAAGGCTGGGAGTTTACTGGTAAAACTAAAACAGAAACAAAACATTATACAGCTGGACAAAAATAAGAAATGAAAAAAACTTGATAGAGATATCAAGTTTTTTTATATTTTTATTCAATTTAAGAGTATATATTCTTATATGGATATAATTATCAATATATAACTTTTTATCTGTTATTTGGTTCAAAAAAGGTTTTTTAGGCCATAAAAAAAGTAGCTGTATGCTACCTTTTTGTATTTTGATTATCCTCTTAATTTAGCTCCTGTTTTAGATTCAACTTCGCTTATTATCTTATTAAATACTTCCATAACTTCTTCATCAGATAAAGTTCTGCTTGAATCTTTAAATACTAATTTATATGCTATAGATTTCTTTCCTTCTTCAATATTTTCATATAAATCGAACACATCTATACTATCAAGTAATCTTCCACCAGATTTCTTTATTTGAGATTTTATGACTTCACTTTCTACTTCATTTTCTACAACAAATGCTAGATCTTTGGTTATTTCTGGATATTTAGAAGCTTCTTTAAACTTAAGTGGTTTGATATTAGAATTATATAAAGCTGTCATAGATAATTCAGTTACATATACCTCATCTTTTTTATATGATGGATGAATACGACCTATAATACCTATTTCTTTTCTATCTAATAATATTCTTGCTGTGATTCCAGGATGCATTTCTGGGGCTTCTATTGCTTCAAAACTATATCTATTTTTGAATCCTAGATAATCCAATAGATTTTCTACAATTCCTTTTAAACAATAAAAGTCACATTTAACTTTGGTATGTTGCCATTCATTTATTAAATAGTTTCCTTTAATAAGGATTGCTACTTTAGTATCCTCATTGTATGATGCATCATATGTTTTAGCTATTTCATATATTAAAATGTCTTTTACATTACGTGCTTTATTATATTCATAATTATTAACTAATGACGGTAATAAAGTTGTTCTTATTATGGATTTATCACTACTCATTGGATTTGGTAACGTTATTTGATTTTTTTCTTCATATCTGAATTTTGAAGCCATATCTGGACTTGTTAATGTATAGTTTTTTACTTCATTTATTCCTAAGGCTCTTAATCTTTTAGATATATCTTTTCTTATACCTACATCTCCTACATATACACCACGACGGGTTGATATGTTTGGTAAAGTAGATACTAGATTTTCATATCCATATAGACGACCAATTTCTTCTGCTATGTCATTTACATTTGGATCAATATCTAATCTACGACGAGGTATTGTTACAGTAAATGTATCTTTATCTAATCTATATTCAAACATTAAACGATCTAGTTCTGTTTCAACATCTTTATCTGTTAATTCAAGTCCTAATAGAGTTGATACTTCTTTAGTTTTAAATGTAACTATTTTCTCTGTTTTATCTATTGTATCATGTTTTGCTATACCACTAAGTACTGTTGCATTCGCATATTTTTCTAATAGATAGCAAGCTCTTTGTAAAGCTGCATCAGTATATTCAAAAGATAAACCTTTACCGTATCTAATAGAAGCTTCACTACGTAAATCTAAACGAGATGAAGTATATCTGATACTTACTGAATCAAAAATTGCACTTTCAATTAAAATATCTTTTGTTGTATCATCGACATCAGTATTTTCTCCACCCATAACACCTGCGATACAAACTGGTTTTTCACCATCTGTTATAACTATATCACTAGTTAAAAGGTCTCTTTTTTGACCATCTAATGTAATGATTGTTTCATTTTCTTTTGCTTGTCTAACTAAGATGTTATCTCCTAGTTTATTTTTATCAAAGAAATGAAGTGGTTGTCCATATTCAAGCATTACATAGTTTGAAATATCTACTACATTGTTTATAGGTCTCATACCAGCAGAAATTAGTCTTTTTTTGATAAAGTCTGGTGATTCTTTAATTTCAACACCTGTAACCATTTTAGCTGTATAGTATGGACATTTTTCTGTATCTACTTTTAAAATTATATGATTATTTACATCTTCAGATATTTCATTATGTTTATTTTCTGGTAATTGAACTTTTTTACCTAGAATACTTGCTATTTCATATGCAAATCCAATATGGTAATAACAGTCATTATTACGGTGCTTATGAATGTCTAACTCGTATAATGTATCGTCTGTACCTAAATAGATGTTTGCATCTGTACCAGGCTCTAAATCAGTTTCTAGGACTTCTATTCCTTTAGCATATGTTTCTTCTGTTTTCTCTTCTACTCCTAGTTCAAATAATGCACATATCATACCATTTGATTCTTGTCCACGTATTTTTCCTGCTTTTATTTCGAAGTCACCAGGTAGGACGCATCCTGGTAATGCTACTAGTACTTTAATACCTGCTTTAACATTTGGTGCCCCACATACTATTTGAGTAGTTGTTTCTCCTACGTTAACTTGACAAATATGTAAATGATCACTATCTGGATGATCTACACATTCTATTATTTCACCAATTACTAGGTTGTTAATATGACTATTTATTACTTTTTCTACGTTAACACCAGCTTTAGTAACTTTAACAGCTAATTCTTTTAAATCTTCATTTTCAATGTCAACATAATCTTTTACCCAATTTAAACTTATCATATACTTACACTTCCTTTCTATCGAAATTTGCAGATTCTCTTAAGTCTGCTTGGTAGAATGTTCTGATATCATTAATACCATATTTAAGCATTGCTAAACGTTCTGCTCCAAAACCAAAAGCAAATCCTGACCATTCTTCTGGATCATATCCTCCATTACGTAGAACGTTAGGATGAACCATACCTGCTCCACTTACTGTAATCCAACCAGTATTTTTACATAAAGGGCATCCTTTACCTTTACAAGCAAAGCAAGAGATATCCATCTCTACTGATGGTTCTGTAAATTGATAGTAACTTGGGCGAAGTCTTGCTACACAGTCTTCTCCAAATAATTTCTTAGCCATTATTTCGAAAGTTCCCTTTAAGTCAGATAGTTTAATATCTTTATCAACTAAAAGACCTTCTATTTGCATAAAGTTGTGAGAGTGAGTTGCATCATCTGCATCACGACGATATGTTTTACCAGGACAAATCATTCTAACTGGTTCTTTACCACCTGCTCTAAGCATTGTTCTTACTTGAACTGGTGATGTTTGACTACGTAATAGAATAGATTCATCTTCAATATAGAATGTATCTTGAGCGTCACGTGCAGGATGTCCTTTTGGAATATTTAGAAGTTCAAAGTTATATTTATCTTCTTCTATTTCTGGTCCGTCTACGACATCATATCCCATTGACATAAAAACACTTTCTACCTCTTCAACAATCTTTTCTAAGATATTTGGTGCTCCTGCTGGTATTTTAGTAGCAGGTAGAGTAACATCAATTTTTTCACTAGCAAGTTTTCTATTTAATTCTTCCTCTTCATAGCATTTGATTTTTGCATCAATACTTGTTGTTAATTCTGTTTTTAAATCGTTTAGTAGCTTACCAAATTCTTTTTTTTCTTCTACACTAAGTTCTTTCATATGAGAAGTAAGTTCATTAACTGGACCTTTTTTTCCTAGGTATTCTACTTTAATTTCGTTAACTTCTTTAAGACTTGTTGTAGACTTAAGTTTTTCAGCAACTTCAAGTTTTAAATTTTCTACTTTTTCTTTCATATTTTTACCTCCAATAAAAAAAATCTAAAACCAAGGGACGAAATTATATTCCGCGGTACCACCCTAATTCTAGAAATCTAGCTCTTTAGTATAGATATAACGCATCTATTTGCGGGTCTAACTCCAACGATGAATTTCATTATATTGTTTATCTTTAAATGCTTTCAGCCAGTGGCATTTAATCTCTAAGTTAAGAACTCAATACAATTACTTAATTCGTCTTCAACGTTTTTCTAAAATGTATTTTAACATATTAAGGAAGTTAAAGCAAATAAATAAGAAAAACTTTTACAAAAAGTAAAAGTTTTATTTCTTTGTAAATTCTACAATGTCTTTGTAGATGTTTATGATATCTTGATAGTCTATTTCATTATATTCTTTTAGAAGCTTATCTATTTGATCTAATTCTTTTAGTTTTGTGTTTTTTAGTGATTTTTCAAATTCTGAAATTGTTATTTTAATACTTTCTTCGTCAGTTATACGATTGAATGATTTGATTTTCATAATACCATATTCTGTTTCTTTTTTTGTTACTGCTCCTATATAGGTATTTATATTACGATATATTTTGGGAGTTTGAAAATTATTGTGAATCATAATAGCATATGTAATGTTATTTATAATTTCATTTTTACTTTTTACACAAGAAGAATACATGTTTTTAAATTTGGCATATTGCATAATAATTTGTTCTTTTTTTCTTTTAGTTTTTTTTGTCTTTTCTTTTTCTACATAATCTTTTGTAGATAATTTGTAAAGACTAGTAATGTAGAGAATCATTAGGAACCATACAAAAGGCTTGATATCTTCTGGTGATGGAATTACAGTTTCAACAGAACTTATAAAGTAGTTATATGTAAATAAACTTAAGGCAATACTTATTAAACTTTCGAAAATGAACACTGTGTTGCTTACTTCAGAATCTTGATTTGTAATATTAGTTATGTAGAAGTTCCTTATAAATATTTCGAATATTACAATCAAATAAATATTTTCTTTAACTATAGGTAGTAAACCAGCAATAATTATTATATATATGGAAGGTATTAGTATGTGGTTTAACCTTCTATTTTCTTTATTCTTTAGAAAATTAAGTATTATTGTTAAAGGTATTGTAAGTATCATTTGGATTATAAGTGTTATTAGGTTCATAAGTATTCTCCTTTTTGATTGCTATACTACTATAAAAATCTTTGAAAGTCAATGTACAAAGAAAAATAGCAGAGAAGTTCTGCTATATTTGTGATTTTAGTATTCTAGTTAGAATAATAATTAATTCTGGATCTTTAACTCGATCAACATAAGTATCTTGTCCATCAATTATTTCTTCAACTATTGCAACATTTGTTGGAATGATATCTTTATTTTCATCTACACCCATAACTAAAAAATATTTTACTCCGCCATACATTGTTTCATTTAGTACAACATATTTTTCATTATTTTCTAAACTTATTATAGTATTAGTTCTTAGACTCATATTATCATCTCCTATTTTATTCGTCTTGTTTTATATTTAGATTATTAAGATATGCATTTAACTCATCTTCTAAATCTTGACTTGTTATTATATTATCATCTTTTTCTTCTTCTGTGTCATTTTCTTGATTGAAAATTGAGTTTATTGACAGACTACTTTGATTTGAATCTTCTAGTTTTTCATTTGTTATATCATTAGAATTAATTATTTCTTCTATGTCCAAAGCCTCTTCTTCTGAAGTTTCTGAAGGAATTTCGTTTTCAATATTATCTTCTTGATTTAATTTTAAAGTTTCTTCTGGTTTTACTTGTTCATCTGATTCATTTTCAATTATGTCATTTTCTGCAAAGCTATTTAATTCTTCGTTATCTGATATTTCTTTAATTGCTGCCTCTAATCTTTGCGATGCTTGATTATCTTCTTCGTCATCATTAACTTCTTCTGGACGGGCTATTTCAGCCTCGTTTACAACTTTTATTCCTCTTTTAGGTGTTAGTGTTTCAACTGCTTCTTGCTCAATAGAATCACTTAATTCATCTTCTATTTCAAGTCCTAGATTATCTCTTGGAATATCTTCAACAATTTCGTATTCATCTTCTCTAATAAACTCTTCATAGTCTTTTGATTCTATAGAAGATGTTTCTTTTATTAAATCCATATCAATTCCATCTAATAAATTGATTGATAATTCTTCTTCAAGTCTACTAACAATTTCTATTGGAGTTTCTGGAAACTGACGACGATGTTTGATATCTATTACTGTCTGTGCAAGTTCTTTAAGTATATCTTTATCTTTATTTCTAGTACTAATATCAATAAGTCCAGATTTTTTTGATGTAAGTCTATTTTTTATGGTCTTTATTTCAGATTCTGCACTTTTAATATTATTATTTAGTTGTTCACACTCATATTTTATAGTTCTGGTTGCAATAGCAATATCTTCTGCTTCATCGTTTTTGAATGCTGTAGCTATTTTTTCTGCCTCGATTATATCTTCTTTTTGAGCATCTAATGCAGCTTTTAGGCTTGCTTTTGCTCCTATATTTATGTCTGGTGCTTCATCATATGCTCTTTGAAATTCTTTTAAGTCCTTTTTCATTGCTCTTATCATATCAGATAAAATAATGTTTTTATTTTCATAACTGAATTGTTGATCTTTATCTATTTGAGAAATTTTTTGCTTTTGATTTTCTAGTTCTTTTGTCCAATTCTCAATACGTTCTGTTAAGAACTCTATACGTATTTTTTCTGGAGTGTCAGCTTCTAATATATTATAGCTTTTTTGATCTATTTCATTTGCAAAAGAGTCTCTTGCTTGCGTTGCTCTTAATAGTTCCTCTTCTAAAGTATTATCAGCAGGTACATTAATATATTTAATTTTTATTACTTGATTTATTAATTGTAATAAAAAGTCTCTTGCATTTGATATATCTTCTTTATTGTTTATTACATCTTTTATTTTGCTTTCTAGATATTTTGGATCAGCTTTAATTTCTTCTATACGATTATTTAGTTTTTCTATTTTTGATTCTAAATCAACAATTCGTTTATTATTTTTTTCTTTTTTACTTTTATCAATGTAATTATCTTTATTTTCTAAGTTTGCTTGCGTTTCGGATAATAATTTTTTCTTTTTATCAATTTTTTCTTCTAGTTCTTCCAGTTCTTCTGTTAGTTCTATAATTCTTTCTTGAACTTCATTATATGACGAACTTTCTTCTTTTAATTCGTCATTTATACTAGCTATTTTTTCGCTAGTTTCTGCAATTAGTGAATTATATCTGTCTATGATATCACTATCTATAGCTGATCCTATTCTTTCTTGCATGCTAACAATATATTTTTCTTGGCTGTTTTTATTATCTCGAAGAAGTGATGTGCGTTCATATAAATTTGTCTCTTCTTCTTTAAGTTTATTTAAATATTTATTTTTCTCTTTAAGTTCGTTTTTTAAAGTTTGTAATTGTTTTTTTGTAATTATTTCAATGTTTCTATCAGCCATTTCGGCACTTGTGTCATAATTATCTTCTTCGGATATTGCTTTTATTTCTTCAATTTCTTGATTGTATGATTTTATTTTTTCTTGGATTTCTACTTCTTCGACACGTAATGATGGACCATCACTTTTAGAACGGCACATTTTTACTAAAACATCTAAATTCCAAAACACCTTCAATTTATCGTCCATAATTACACACCCTTTTATCCTAGTCTAAGATAATCATATCATAAAGACGTTGTATTTTCAATAAAACTATATTTAGGTTTATTAAATTATTGCAATAAAAAAAGAACTATTAAACTAGTTCTAATTTTACAGTTAAAGCGTCGTCTCCAACTCTTTCTTTTAATTTTATGATTCTAGTGTATCCACCATTTCTAGTTTCATAACGTTTAGCTAATTCATCAAAAACTTTACTTACTACTTGGTTATCATTGTTAACAAAAGCTAATGCTTTTCTTCTAGAAACTAAAGTTCCTCTTTTACCATAAGTAATCATTTTCTCAACGAATTTTCTTACTTCTTTAGCTCTTGCTTCAGTAGTAACAACTGATTCATTTAAGATAACGTCTTTAGTTAAACCAGCTAAAATACTTCTACGTATACTTTTTTCTCTATTTAATCTTCTATATTTTGCCATAAGTATTTTACCTCCTAATTTTCTTAATCGCGGAACTTAAGTCCCATTTCTTTTACTTTGTCTATAACTTCTTTTAAAGATTTCTTACCTAGATTACGTATCTTAGTAACTTCTACTTCTTTTCTAGAAATTAAGTCTTGAACAGTATTAATTCCAGCTCTCTTTAAGCAGTTGTATGCACGAACTGAGAATTCGATTTCTTCAATAGGTGTTTCTAAAGTCTTAGTGATTGTATCAACTTTCTTTTCTGCCATTAGGCCAGAAACATCACTAATTGAATTTAAATCTGTTACAATGTTAAAATGTTCAATTAAAATTCTTGCAGATAAAGCCATTGCTTCTTCTGGAGTGATTGATCCGTTTGTATAAACATTCATTACAAGTTTATCGAAGTTTTCATTTTGACCAACACGAGCACTTTCAACCTCGTAACTTACTCTTTCGATTGGTGAGTATAGTGAGTCAATTGCAATTACACCAACTTTGTTTTCGCCTAGTAATTTTTGATTTGTTTTTGAATCAACATATCCTCTACCATTGCTAACTGTCATTTCCATATCTAGTTTTCCACCTTTAACAAGGTTTGCAATAACTAAGTCTGGATTAACGATTTCGATGTCAGCATCTCTTTCGATGTCGCCTGCTGTTACAGCACCTTCTTTATCAGCAAATAATCTGATAACTTTATCTTCTTCTGAATGATTTTTGATAACAACACTTTTTAGTGCTAAAACGATAGCAGTCACGTCTTCAACTACACCATCTATTTTTTGAAATTCGTGCATTACTCCTTCAATTTTTACAGAAGTAATTGCACTTCCAGGTAGTGAAGATAACATTACTCTTCTTAAAGCATTACCTATAGTAGTACCAAAACCCCTTTCAAGTGGTTCTAGTTCAAACTTACCATAGTGGTTACTTTCTATATATTCTGAAATTTTGTATTCTGGTTTTTCAAATCTTAACATATCCTTAAGTCCCCTCTTTCAATTAATTTCTTGGACGTTTTGGTGGACGACATCCGTTATGTGGAACTGGAGTTACGTCAGTGATAGATGTAATTTCTAATCCTGCAGTTTGTAATGAACGAATTGCATTTTCACGTCCTGCACCTACACCTTTAACAAATACTTCTACTTTTCTAACACCATTATCCATTGCAGCTTTTGAAGCAGCTTCAGCACTCATACCAGCAGCAAATGGAGTTTTCTTTTTACTTCCTTTATAACCGATTGTTCCAGCAGAAGCCCAACTTATAACATTACCTTCTTTATCTGTAATTGTTACTACAGTATTGTTATATGTTGAATGAATATGAGCTTGTGCTTCAGGAATATTCTTTTTAACTTTTCTTTTTCTTCTATTATAAGCCATAATCTTTTAACCTCCTATTTATTATTTAGTAGCTTTCTTCTTGTTAGCAACTACTTTACCTTTACCTTTTCTTGTACGAGCATTTCTTGAAGTTCTTTGACCATGTACAGGAAGACCTTTTTTATGTCTAGTACCTTGATAACTGTTAATTTCCATTTTGTTTTTGATATTCATTTGAACTTCACGACGAAGGTCACCTTCAACCATATGTTTATCTACTTCTGAACGTAGTTTAACTACTTCTTCATCAGATAAATCTTTGATTTTTTTGTCTCTTGCTACACCAGCTTCATCACAGATAGTGTTAGCTAAGCTTCTACCAATACCATAAATAGCTGTTAATCCTATACAAGTATGTTTTTCTCCTGGTAATTCAATATTTTTAATACGTGCCATATTTTACCTCCTATTAGCCTTGTTTTTGTTTGTGTTTTGGATTTTCACAAATAACCATTATTTTTCCTTTTCTTTTGATAACTTTGCACTTTGCGCAAATCTTTTTAACTGATGGTCTAACTTTCATAATTGTACCTCCATTATCTCTTATTCCATATTATGCGCCCACGTGTTAAATCATAAGGCGATAATTCGATTGTTACTGTATCACCTGGTAAGATACGAATCATGTTAACTCGCATTTTACCAGAAACGTAGGCTTCTACAGTGTGTCCGTTAGGTAATTCGACGATTGGAGTTCCACCTTTAAGGATCTCTACAACCTTACCTTCAACTTCGATTTTTTCTTCTTTAGCCATGTATCTATATCTCCCATAACCTTTGAGTGTTGTGCAGATGTGGAAAACTTACTAGTTAGCCACATCCTCACTCTCAAGAATTTCTATTATTTCGTTAAAAGTCTCTTCAATCTTGCGATTTGAATTAACTGTTTTTAATACGCCTTGTTGCTTGTAATAATCAATTATTGGTTCAGTTACTTCGAAATAAGTTTCTACTCTTTTATTCATAGATTCTTCGTTATCATCAGCTCTTTGATATATTTCACCATTACATTTATCACATTTGCCTTCAACCTTAGGTTTTAAAGCTTCATCATAAACATTATATATGGCTCCACAATCTTTACATATTCTACGACCAATAATTCTTTGTTTTAGTATTTCGTCTGGAATTACTAAATTAATTACTACGCCTAATTTTTTTCCTAATTTTGCAAGGATTTTGTCATATCCTTTAGCTTGTTCTAAGTTTCTTGGAAAGCCGTCAAGGATATAACCATTTTCGCATTCTGGTTGAGTAATTTTATACTCAATTGCTTGGTAGATAATGTCATTTGAAACAAATATTCCATTATCAATCAAGTCTTTTATTTCGTTACCAAGTTTATCTCCAACTTGAGCTCTTTCTCTTAAGATATCTCCTGTTGAAATATGAGCATACCCATATTTTTCTTTTAATAACTTGGCAAATGTTCCTTTTCCAGCACCTTGTACTGCTAAAAATATAATGTTCCTCATTATCTTCTTATCCCAGCTCTGTGATTTCTACTAATAAGACTACTTTCAAGTTGCTTATATGTTTCAATTGCTACACCTACAACTATTAATAATCCAGTTCCTCCGATTGTAACAGCACTAGATAGTCCTGAAAAATTAGAGAATAGTATTGGTAATCCTGCTATGATTACTAAGAATAATGAACCAACTATTGTTAATTTACTTAATACATTACTTACGTAATCTATTGTGTCATTTCCAGGTCTTACTCCTGGAATATAAGCACCACTCTTACTTAAATTCTTTGACATTTCTTCTGGATTCATTTGTAAAAATGTATAGAAATATCCAAAGAAGAATATTAGAGCTACATATAATATAAATCCTGTTAAGCTTGTATTAACTATGTATTTATTTACAAAGTTAATCGCCGCTTCATTTTTTATTAGATTAACTATTGTTACAGGAATAGTTATTAATGTTGATGCGAATATAACTGGAATTACACCAGCAGCATTTATTTTTATTGGAAGGAAATTTTGATGTCCTCCATAAGCACTATTTGTTCTGTTAGCATATTGAATAGGTATTCTTCTTTCAGCAAGTTGAATCCATACCATACCAATAATTATCGCTAGATAAATTATTACGAATGAGGCAAATAATAGTGATCCTATTACTTTACTAAACGCTTCTGCCATAACTAATTCTTTGAATGCAGTTACAAATACAGAAGGCATTGATTGTAATATACCAGCCATTATTAATAATGATAATCCATTACCTATTCCATGTTTAGTGATTTGATCACCAATCCATAGTAGTAAACATGTTCCAGCAGTTAAGACTACTGTTGTTTTAATAATAACTAACGGATCTGTCATTCCAGAATAAGCAATTGTAAAGATAAATCCTTGTACAAAAGCAAATAATACACCTAGGTATCTAGTTATAGCATTTATCTTTTGCTTACCAGTATAACCTTGCTCCTTTAGTTCTTTAAAGTAAGGAATAATATCCATTTGTAATAATTGTGTAATAATTTGAGCTGTAATATATGGTGTAACACCTAATGCGAAGATGGAGAAGGATTTTAGTCCTCCACCTGTCATTAGATTGAAGATTTCTAAGAAACCTAATTCCTCATATACTGTACTAGCCCATGGTACTGTTATAGTACTTCCGAAACTAAATATTGCTAAACAGAATAATGTAAAATATATTCTTTTTCTTAAATCTTTATTTGAACGGTTAAATAGCTGTTTTAGGTTAGAAAACATCTAGATCACCTCTGCTTTTCCGCCAGCACTTTCAATTTTTGTAACGGCTGAACTTGAGAATCTGTTAGCTCTAACAGTTATTTTCTTTTCTAGTTCACCATTGCCTAAGACTTTTACGCCACAAAGTTGTTGTTTGATAATTCCCTTTTCTTTTAATAATTCTGGAGTAACTACATCTCCATCATTGAAATATTTATTTAAATCACTTAAATTAATTGTTGCAAATTCAGTTCTGAATCTAGCGTTGCTAAATCCACGTTTAGGTATTCTTCTATATAAAGGAGTTTGTCCACCTTGGAACCAAGCTGGGATACTAGCACCTGAACGAGACTTTTGTCCTTTTTGTCCACGTGTAGAAGTTTTACCCATTCCAGATCCAGGTCCACGACCTACTCTTTTTTTAGCTTTAGCTTCAGGAGCAGAGTTTAATTCGTATAATTTCATACTATAGTTCCTCTACTTTCTTTCCTCTTAGAGCAGCAATTTGCTCTGGAGTTCTTTGCATTTTTAATGCTTCTAATGTAGCTTTTGCAACGTTTATTTTTGTATTTGATCCAAGTGATTTAGAAACTATATCACGTACACCAGCAAGTTCAAGAACATCTCTGGCAGATCCACCAGCGATAACTCCTGTACCTTCTTTAGCAGGTTTAATAAGAACTTGCGCACGTCCAATTTTTCCTATAGCTTCATGTGGGATTGTTCTATTATCAATTAATGCAATCTTTGTTACGTTTTTATTAGCTGCTTGAATAGCTTTTTTAATAGCTTCAGGAACTTCGTTTGCTTTTCCTGTTCCGATTCCTACTAGTCCTTTTCTATTACCAACAACAACTGTTGCTGAGAATCTAAAATGACGTCCACCTTTTGTAACTTTTGTTACACGGCCTATAGAAACAACTTTTTCTTCAAGCAAGTTTTTCTTAGAGTCCATTTTTGTTTTTGGCATAATCTGTACCTCCCTCTTAGAATTCTAGTCCATTTTCACGTGCTGCTTCAGCTAAAGCTTGAACACGTCCGTGGTAAAGGTATCCACCTCTATCGAAAACTACTTCACTTATATTTAATTTTTTAGCTTTTTCAGCAATGTCTTTACCTACAAGTTTTGCACCTTCAACATTGCCACCATTTTTGATTTTTAATTCGACAGATGAAGAGCTAGCTAGAGTAACGCCCTTAACATCATCGATAATTTGAGCAAATATTTGTGTATTTGATCTAAATACGTTTAATCTAGGACATTCAGCTGTTCCGCTTATTTTATTACGGATACGAGTATGTCTTTTTTTACGCATTTCATTTTTTGATTCTTTAACTATCATAATATCTCGACTCCTTACCCTTATTTAGCTGCTTTCTTACCTTCTTTACGACGAACATATTCACCTTTATAACGAATACCTTTACCTTTATATGGTTCTGGTTCTCTTATTGCACGAATATTAGCCGCAAATTCAGTAACCTTTTGCTTATCGATACCTGAAATTGTAATTTCAGTATTGTTTACTTGTTCAACTTTTAAGTCTGCTGGTACTTCTACAACAACTGGGTGTGAGAAACCTGCACTTACGTTGATTTTATTTCCTTGAACTTGGAATCTATATCCAACTCCAACTGCTTCAAGACCTTTAGTATATCCTTCAGTAACACCAACAATCATGTTTTTAACTAAAGCGTTAGTTGTTCCATGTAATTGTTTAGATACTTTTGCATCATTAGGTCTTTCAGTAATTATTTTGCCTTCAACTTCTTTAACAGTGATGATATCAGCTTTTTCTAAGCTAAGTTCACCTTTAGGACCTTTTACAGTTACAGTATTATTTTCAACAGTAACAGTAACTCCAGCAGGAATTACTAATTCTCTTTTTCCTATTCTACTCATAACTCATTTTCCTTACCAAATATAGGCAAGTACTTCTCCTCCTAGACCAGCTTCACGAGCTTCTTTGTCAGTCATTAATCCTTTTGAAGTTGAAATGATTGCAATTCCTAAACCGTTAAGAACACGAGGAATTTCATCACTTTTGGCATAGACACGTAATCCAGATTTTGAAATTCTTTTTAAACCTGTAATTACTCTTTCTTTTTTGTTTCCATATTTAAGTGTTAAATTTAATTTATCACCTTTAGTATTTTTTTCATATTTGAAATCTGCGATGTAACCTTCACGTTTTAAGATTTCAGCGATTCCTAAAGTCATCTTTGAACCTAAAACTTCAACTGTTTCATATCTCATTTGATTTGCATTACGTATTCTTGTAAGCATATCAGCAATTCTATCTCCTACCATAGTCTAAATTCCTCCTTTCTACCAACTTGACTTCTTAACGCCAGGGATTTGTCCGTTATTTGCCATTTCTCTGAAGCAAATACGACATAACTTATATTTACGAAGAACTCCGTGAGGACGTCCACATCTTTCGCAACGAGTATAAGCTCTTGATTTAAACTTTGCAGGTCTTTGTTGTTTAACTTTTAAACTAGTCTTTGCCATAAATATTTTCCTCCTCTTTCTACTTTCTAAATGGCATTCCGAATCCACTTAATAGTTCGAATGCTTCTTCGTTTGATTTTGCTGTTGTAACGAATACGATGTCCATACCTCTAATTTTTAGGATTTGATCATATTCAATTTCTGGGAATATAATTTGTTCTTTAACACCTAATGTATAGTTTCCTTTTCCATCAAATGCAGTTTTTGATATTCCTCTAAAATCTCTAACACGTGGAAGTGCAATTTTGATTAATTTTTCCATAAAATTGTACATGTTTTCTCCACGTAATGTAACTTTAGCTCCAATTACTTGGCCTTCTCTGATTTTAAAGCCAGCTATTGATTTACGAGCTTTAGTTACTACAGGTTTTTGACCAGCGATTAGTTCTAGGTCTTTTACTGCTGCTTCAATAAACTTAGTGTCATGTGAAGCTTCTCCAACTCCCATATTGATAACTATTTTTTCTAATTTAGGAACTTCCATTTTAGATTCATAGTTAAATTTCTTCATTAGAGAGTCGATGATTTGTTCATTATATAACTTTTTATATGTACTCATATCAACACCTTCTAACTAGCTTTCTTTTCTGATTTTTTTGTTGTTTTTTTTGCTTCTTTTTTAGTTTCTTCAACTACTTTAACGTTAGATACATGAATTGGTGCTTCTACCTCAACGATAGATCCAACTTCATTCATACGATTTGGTTTTACATGTTTTTTTACTATATTAATTCCTTCAACAACAACTTTGTCGTCTTTTCTAAGAGTTTTGATTATTCTTCCTTCTTTGCCTTTATATTTACCAGCAAGAATTCTTACATTATCTCCAACTTTAACTTTCATATTTAGCCCCTCCTATAATACTTCAGGTGCAAGTGAAACAATTTTCATGAAATCTTTTTCACGTAGTTCACGAGCAACAGGTCCTAAAACTCTTGTTCCGATTGGACTCTTATCTTCCTTAATTAGTACACATGCATTGTCATCAAATTTAATGTATGAACCATCAGCTCTTCTAACACCTTGAACTGTTCTAACGATTACAGCTTTAACAACTTTTCCTTTTGGAATATTACTGTTTGGAATAGCTTTTTTAACTGTTCCAATAACGATATCACCTATGTTACCGCTTTTAACTTTACTTCCGCCTTTTACTTGGATAACAAGTAATTCACGAGCTCCAGAGTTATCAGCAACTTTAAGTCTTGTTTCTTGCATTACCATAATGATACCTCCTATAGAACTACAGCTTCAACTAGTACTTCAACAAGTTCATATCTTTTAGTTTTAGATAATGGTCTTGTACTACTAATTCTAACTGTATCTCCTTCTTTAGCTTTGTTTAATTCATCATGAGCAGTATATTTTTTAGAATATTTTACTCTTTTTCCATAAAGTGGATGCTTTTTATATGTTTCAACTAAAACAGTAATAGTTTTGTCATTTTTTGCGCTTACAACTTTACCAACTAATGTTGTTTTTTTAGTTTCTGCCATTATTTTTCGCCTCCATTTTCTCTTTCTGCTAGGATAGTTTTCATTCTAGCAACGTTCTTTCTTAATTCACGAATCTTAGATGGTTGTTCTAATGAACCAGTTGATTGTTTTAATCTAAGATCGAATAATTCTTTTTTTGCTTCTTTAATTTTTGCAACTAATTCTTCATCTGATAAAGTTCTTAGTTCTTTAACGATTTCATTAACCTTCATTAGATTCACCACCTTTGTTTTCTTTCTTAACTATTTTGCAAGTTACTGGAAGTTTGTGTGAAGCAAGTCTTAAAGCTTCTCTAGCGATTTCTTCACTTACGCCACCAACTTCAAACATAATTTTACCTTTTTTAACAACAGCTACGTATTGTTCAACGTTACCTTTACCTTTACCTTGACGAACACCAAGAGGTTTCTTAGTTAATGGTAAATGTGGGAAGATGTTAATCCATACTTTTCCACCACGTTTCATAAAACGAGTCATTGCAATACGAGCAGCTTCGATTTGTTGTGCAGTAATATAAGCACCTTCACGAGCCATTAATCCGTATTCACCAAAATTTAGTTCAGTATTTCCTTTAGCATAACCTTCGTATGATAAACGATGTTGTTTACGATACTTAGTTCTTTTTGGCATTAACATCTTTTCTCTCTCCCTTCACAGCTTTTTTAGCTGGAAGAACTTCTCCTTTATAAATCCATACTTTTACACCGATTTTTCCATAAGTTGTATTAGCTTCATAGAAACCATAGTCTATATCAGCTCTTAATGTTTGTAGTGGTATAGTACCTTCTTTATAGAATTCTGTTCTTGCCATATCAGCTCCACCTAATCTTCCAGATACAGCTGTTTTGATTCCTAATGCTCCAGCTTTCATAGTATTTCTGATAGCTCTTTTTTGAGCGCTTCTGAATGGTGCTCTAGCTTCGATTTGTTGTGCGATTTGTTCTGCTACTAATTTAGCATTTAAATCTGGATTTTTTACTTCGATGATTGAAACATAAACTTCTTCATCTACTAATTTCTTTAATTCATTTCTTAATTTTTCAATATCTTCTCCGCCATGTCCGATAATAACACCAGGTTTAGCAGTATAGATTTTAACGTCTGTTCTTTTTGCAGTTCTCTCGATTACTACAGAAGCAACAGCAGCGTCTTTCATTTTGTCAGCTAAGTATTTACGAATTTTGTTATCTTTATTTAATAAAGTACCAAAATCTTTTTTCTCAGCAAACCAGTTAGCTTCCCAATCTTTATTAACGCCAACTCTTAGTCCTATTGGATTAACTTTTTGTCCCATACTATTTTGCCTCCTTATTATCAGATACTTTTACAGTAATATGACTTGTTCTTTTATCTCTTCTATCAACTTTTGTTCTAGAACCGAATTTGATTCTTTTTAGAACTTGTCCTGGGTTGATGTAGCATTCAGAGATAACAAGTTCAGATTCATTAGCGCCGAAGTTATTTACAGCGTTTGCAACAGCAGAATTTAAAACCTTAAGGATTAATCTGCTTGCTTTAGTATTTGTATTTTCTAAAATACCTTGTGCAGTTTGAACGTCTTTTCCTCTAACTAAGTCAAGAGTCATTCTTGCTTTACGAGGAGCGATCATTGCACCTTTATGTATTGCGTATGTTTCCATTTACTTATATCTCCTTTCCTACTTTTGTCCAGCATGTCCGCCGAATTTACGAGTTAACGCAAATTCACCTAATTTGTGTCCAACCATATCTTCAGTAATATATACTGGGATAAATTCTTTACCATTATGAACAGCTATTGTATGTCCAATGAAATCAGGATAAATAGTTGAACGACGAGACCAAGTTTTAATAACTTCTTTTTTATTATTTTTATTTAATTCTTGAACCTTTTTAAGTAATCTTTCGAATACGTATGGTCCCTTTTTTAAACTTCTTGCCATTATTTATTTCCTCCTATTTTTTCTTACGACTAACAATTAGCTTGCTAGATTTTTTCTTACTACTACGAGTCTTAACACCCATAGCTTTTTTACCCCATGGAGTCATTGGTGCTTTACGTCCTACTGGAGTACGTCCTTCACCACCACCATGTGGGTGGTCATTAGGGTTCATAACAGATCCACGGTTTGTAGGTCTTACACCTAAGTGACGTGTACGTCCTGCTTTTCCCCAGTTTACTAATTCGTAGTCTTCGTTTCCAACTACTCCGATAGTTGCCATACAAGTTCCTAGAACTTTTCTTGTTTCACCAGATTGTAGTCTGATAAGAACATATTTATCTTCACGTCCTAAGATTTGAGCACTTGTACCAGCCGCTCTACATAGTGCAGCTCCAGCTCCAGGTTGTAATTCAATACAATGTATTGTAGTACCAACTGGAATACTCATAAGTGGTAGTGCATTACCAATTTTGATATCAGCATTTTCACCTGATTCGATAATTGATCCAACTTTTAAATCTTTTGGAGCGATGATATATCTTTTTTCACCATCTCTATAATTGATTAATGCAATATTTGCATTACGATTTGGATCGTATTCGATAGTAGCTACTTTACCAGTTACACCAACTTTATTTCTTTTAAAGTCGATAATTCTGTATTTTTGTTTAGCTCCTCCACCAATGTGACGAACTGTCATTTTACCTTGGTTATTTCTTCCACCAGTTTTAGTTTTAGAAACAACTAAAGATTTTTCAGGAGTTGAAGTAGTTATTTCATTGTTTGCTAAAGTAGTCATACCACGGCGACCATTAGTCGTTGGATTATATTTCTTTATTGCCATAATTTCTTCTCTCCTTCTATAGTTCTATTTTTTCGCCATCAGCTAAAGTGATGAACGCTTTTTTATAAGTTTTAGTTTTTCCAGCATATCTTCCAACTCTTTTAGCTTTAGATTTTGTGTTTAAAGTATTAATTTTAACTACTTTTACGCCAAAAGCTTCTTCGATAGCCTTTTTAATTTCGATTTTATTTGCATCAGCAGCAACTTTGAATGTATAAACGTTTGCTTCTGCTTGGATTGCAGATTTTTCTGTAATTACAGGTGCAATAATAATATCAGTATAATCTTTCATTATTTAAGTCCCCCTTCAATTACTTCTACAGCTTTTTCATCGCATACTACGATGTCTGCATTTACTAAATCATAGCAATTAATTTCGTTAGCATTAATGTTATATGCATAACCTAAATTTCTTGTTGCCATGTATAGATTTTCGTTATCTTCACCAGTCACAAATAAAACTTTACCAGTTAATTTTAATGTTGCCATTATTTCTTTAATAGTTTTAGTTTTTAATGTATCTAAAGTGATTGAGTCAACTACTACTAATTCTTTATCTTGGAATTTGTGAGTTAGAGCACTCTTAAGAGCAAGAGCTCTTTCTTTTTTATTAATTTGGAATGTGTAATCTCTTGGAGTAACTCCTCCAGCAACTCCACCTCCGCGCCATTGTGTAGCTCTAATAGAACCTTGACGAGCTCTACCAGTACCTTTTTGTCTCCATGGTTTTCTTCCACCACCTGAAACTTCAGAACGTGTTTTTGTTTTTGCAGTTCCTTGTCTTGTTGCTGCTAATTGTAATTCAATAGCTTTTTTTAGAACGATATCGTTTGCTTCAATATTCCAAACATTATCAGCTAATGTCAAATCTTTTAGTTTTTCGCCTTTTACATTAATTAATTGTATTTTTGCCATATTAGATCACCTTTCTAAGTAAATTACTTACTTTCTCCTTGGTTTTCTTCAGTAGCAGCTTCTTCAGTTACTTCAGTAGCTTCTACTACTTCTTCAACTGTTTCGCTTTCTACAACTTCATCAACAACTGTTTCTTCAACATAGCTTAAGATTTCTTTAGGTTCAGCAGAACCATTTTTCTTAACAGCTGTTCTAATTAAAACTAAAGATTGTTTAGCTCCTGGAATATTTCCACTAACTAAAATGTAATTTTCTGCAGCATTTACTTCGATAATTTCTAGGTTTTGGATTGTTGTTGTTTCAACACCCATATGTCCTGGTAATTTCTTACCTTTAAGAACGTGCATTGGAAGCATTGTTCCCATTGAACCTGGTCTTCTGTGATAACGTGAACCATGTGCCATTGGACCTCTTGATTGATTCCAACGTTTGATAACACCTTGAGTACCATGTCCTTTACTTGTACCAGTAACGTCAACATATTCACCAGCAGTGAAAACATCAGCGCTAATAGTATCTCCTAAGTTATAAGTACCTTCGTAATCACGAATTTCTTTTAAGTAGCGCTTAGGAGTTGTGTTTGCTTTTTTAGCATGACCAATGCTAGCTTTTGTAGCATTTTTTTCTTTTTTGTCCACTGTAGCTAATTGGATAGCATTGTATCCGTCAGTTTCAGTTGTTTTAACTTGAGTTACAACGTTAGGTTCAACTGATACAACAGTTACAGGAACAAGTTTTCCATCTTTTGTAAAGACTTGAGTCATTCCGACTTTACGTCCTAAGATTCCTTTCATTTCTTTACCTCCATATATATTTTTATTTTATGTTAATAGCAACACCACTTGGAATATCTAAGTGAGCAAGTGCTTCAACAGTTTCTTTTGTAGGGTTTTTAATATCTATAAGTCTCTTATGAGTACGACTTTCAAATTGTTCTCTAGAGTCTTTGTATTTATGTACAGCTCTTAGTACAGTTACTTTTTCTACATCAGTAGGTAGAGGCACTGGACCAACAACTTCTCCCCCAGTTCTTTTAACAGTTTCAACTATTTTTCCACAAGCTTGATCCAACACTCTGTGGTCATAAGCTTTTAGAGTAATACGAACTTTGTTACTTGACATTTTGTCATTTCTCCTTTCGTCTATATCTAGTATAGGCTCGCTCCGTTATGAATTACCCGATTCCTAGAAAAAATTTAACAACATCTCCTAGTGTATCGGCAACCTCACACATCTACACAGTCATACAGTTTTCATTATAGCAAGGATGTCCCATAAAATCAAGAAAAAGTTCGATTTTTTTTCATTTTTTTTATTTTCAAAAAAAAGAGAGCATTTCTGCTTTCTAAAAATTATTTTATTTTTTCAATCAAAATTTCCGTTTCTTTCATTTCTTTTGGAATTGCAATGTCCATATATTTTAATAAAGATGGAGCAAAACTTGTTAAAGAACCATTATTTAACTTTATTTTCTTATCCATAATAATAAAAGGAACAGGACTTAGTGTGTTTTTTGTAACTATGTTATTATTTCTATCTATTATTGTATCTGCTTTTGCATGACTAGATATGATGACTACTTTATAAAAATTCTCTTCTGCCACTTCTAGAATTTTACCTAAACATACATCTATTGCTTGTAGACCATTTATAGTTGCTTGATAATTACCTGTATGACCTACTTCATCTGGGTTAGCAAAATTAGCTAATATAAAATCATAATCTTTTTCCATACATTTTATAATAGTCTTAGCTATAGACAGAGAATTCATCTCTGGTTTTATATCAAAACTATCAATGTGTGAAGATGTAATACTATATTCATCACACCCTTCTAGTTTTAAATATCTTTCACCATTTAAATAGTAATTCATTGATGGAGCTTTTATTTCTTCATAAATGTGTGCTTGCGTTAATCCTAAACCTGATAAATATTCTGTTAAAGTCTTATGATTTTTAAATGTCTCGAAAAAATAATTATTATTAATGGTTTTATCTATTTCATACAAACTATATACGCTTATATTGATTGGAGATGTGTTAAACTCAATAAAATCTTTGTTACATATGGCATTTAATAATTGCATTTGATTTTCTCGATCAAAATTCAAAAAAATAAACGTATCATTTTCTTTTATTGGAACAAAATCTTTAGCTTTTAATGGGGGTAAATATTCATCTGGCATTTTCTTCTCATAGCATTTTTCAATAACTAATGGTAAATTAACTGCATTTACTCCTTGACTACTAAATAGAAGATCGTAATATAATTTTGTTCTTTTGTAGTCTTTAGTTTCATCCAAAGCATAATATCTACCGCATACAGATCCTAGATAAACATTATTATTTAAATAACCTTTTATATCTCTAATATACTCGCTAACGCTAAATTTGTTCGCATCACGACCATCAGAAATTAAATGAAGATATATTTTGTTCTCCACTTTATTTTCAGAGAGTTCATTTAAAAAACACTTTAAATGGGTTATATGTGATGATACTCCTCCATCAGAGATTAAATGACTAATATGAATATTTTTAGTCTGGTCTTCTTTTAATTGCTTGAGCATTTCATTGAATTTTTTATTATATCTAAGTTGCCCTTTTTTAAATACATCATTAAGTTCAGATAATTTATTACTAATAGGTCTTCCTGACCCTATTATTTCGTGTCCCAACTTGCTATTACTGCATTGCTTATCTGGCAAATCAACAGCTTTTCCATTAGCTTTTAGTAAACAATGTGGATAATTATTCCAAACATTAATGAAATTGTTCATTCCAGCGTTTTTTATAGCGTTTCCATAAATATCTTCACGCATACCAAATCCATCTAAGATTATTGTTAGTATCTTCTTCATGTTCAAGTCTCCCAGTAACATAATAGCATAAAAAAAAAAGAAATTACAAGGAACTTGTAATTTTATTTATATTAGTAAGCTGTTCTTCCTTCTTCCATCATCAATTTATCAACTATTATTGCTATAAATTCACCATTAGTTGGTTTCATTTTATATTCATAATCTACACAATTTGAAAATAGTTCACTAGAATAATCATAATTCACTCTATCCCAACCTGTTTCAATTGCACTTCTAATAGATCTTTCAATACAGCTTTCCTTCTTATTAAATGATTCTGCTAACATAGGATAAATTTCTTTAGTAATCGAAGTTAACAAAGATGGATTTAAGTAACATTCATATATAGCTTTTCTTAAATAATGAAATCCATTCTTATCTGGAGCTATACCTAGTTTCTTTAAAATCTCTGCTACTTTGTCATAAATAGAAATTTTAAGAAAATTATATTTCTCCTGTTTATTCTTTATTTCTCTTAAAGAGATAACTAGTTCCTCTATTTTATAATTTTTGGGAATTACGTTAAATATTTGATAATTAGATGCAGAAAGATTATAACAATCTAACTTTATATTATCTAATATTATGGTTCTTGATAATAATACTTCATTTTTATATCCAGTTAATAACGCTAATACGTTTTCTCCTGGCATTGTACCATCAATAATAATCGCATCAAGATTAGATTTACTATCATTAATTATAGTTAGTGCCTCTTTATATGTTTCTACAGCATATTTAACATTAACTTCTGTAGTAATTTGGCTAATCTCTCTTTTTATTTTGTCTAATTCTTCATTACTGCATACTACCAATGTATTAATATTATATCTCATATAACCTGTCTCTTTCTATGTTTTTATTTTATATTAATTTATAATGGCATTATGTATTATTTTGTCGTTTTAATGGTTTTTTTGAATTTTATTATAAATAGTTTGAATATTTTTTATTTCTTGAGAGCTTTCTCCCAATACAAAACCATCTAGTACGTCTACAGTTACTAATTCTTCTATGTTATTTTCATTAACACTACCTCCATAAAGGACTGGTAATGCTAAGTCGTAGTACTCAGTTATAATTTTTTTGATGAATTCTACTCTATTTGATATATCTGATATCGTTGGTATCTCACCAGTTCCAATTGCCCATACTGGTTCATAAACGATAATCATTTTTTCTCTTTTATAATCTGGTACTTCATTGATTATATGAGATATTTGTTTTTCTAATATTTTGTTCGTTTCTTTATTTTCTTTTTCTAATCTATCTTCTCCTATGAAATATATAGGATGAATATGTGAATGATATGCTTTTTTAATTTTTTCTATAATAGTAGACTCTTCTTCTTTGAAAGGTCCACGTCTTTCACTATGTCCAACAAGTGCATATTTTACATTAAGAGAAGATAGTTGTTCAGCAGTATTCTCCCCGGTGTGAGAACCCATACCAAATTTTGATACATCTTGACTTCCTAATTTATAATTATTTGATTGGAAGATATATAAAAACGGTGTTGGTGGACATATTATAAGTTCAAGATTTGAATCTACAATGATATTTTTTAATTTTTTTTCATACAAATTCAAATCCTCTTTAAGCTTATTAGCTTTTAAATTGCATACCAAATACTTCATTTTATTCTTTTTCGGCAATATTATTTATTGCTGGTAATCCTTCATTTATAATATATTCTAAAGTTGCTCCTCCACCTGTTGATAAAAAACTAAACCTTTCACCCATATTAAAGTATTGAACAGCACTTACACCATCTCCACCACCAACGATTTTTATGGCATTTGATTTACTAATAGTATCTAATAATTCTCTTGTGCCAGTAGCATATCGCTTATCTTCATATTTACCAGCTGTTCCATTAACAAAAATGGTTTTGGAATTATCAATTACTTCTTTATACTTGTTAATTGTTTTCATCCCAATATCATAAATTATGTCATCTTCTTCGACTTTATCAATATTTACATGATCTATAAAGTCTTCATTATAAACACGACCAATTATAGCATCTATAGGAAGCATTATTTTATCTTTATATTTAATTAAAATATTTTTTATTTTTGATAGAATTTCCTGGTCTGTTGTACGTAATGAATTGCCAACGTTAAAACCAAGAGTAGCTAAACAAGAATTGGCTATTCCACCAGTAATGAGAAGGTTATCACATCTAGGGAGTAACGATTCTATTAGTTCAACTTTATCTTCTACTTTTGCGCCTCCCATAACGATTGTGAAAGGGTGAGATGCATGTAATATATATTCATCAAGCATTTCTACTTCGTGCTGAACTAGGAAACCGATACAGCTTGGGATATATGATGCCACTCCATAAGTTGAAGCATGCTTACGATGAGCAGAACCAAAAGCGTCTAAACAAAATATATCTGCTAGACCTGCCCAATACATTGATAGTTGAGGATCATTGCCACTTTCTAGTTTATTTGGTACATCTTCAAAACGTGTATTTTCTAAAACCATTATTTCTCCAGGATTCATATTTTCTATTTTCGCTTCTAAATAAAGACTACGAGGTTGTTTTGAAAAAATAACTTTTGTATTTACTAATTTCTGCAAGTGTGCAGCTATTGGAGCTAAAGAATTATTTTCTTTATCACTTTCTGTTTTTACTTTTCCAAAGTGAGATAAAATAATTATCTTTGCCCCTTCTTTAACTAAATAGTCAATTGTATTAAGAGCTGCAACTATTTTACTATCATCAAGAATTACTCCATCTTTTGTTGGAACATTAAAATCACATCTAAGTAAGACTTTACGACCTTTTACTTCCATATCTTGAATTCTTCTCTTCATAGTATCACCATTTTCAATTATAAAGTATCAGTTTATTATCTTCAATTTCTATATTTACACCTTTACACAAAAAAAGTGCCTATTCGACACTTTTATTTATAGTCATTAAATGTTTTGCTGTACGCATCATTTGAGCAGTATATCCCATTTCATTGTCATACCATGCAACAATTTTTACTAATTGACGGCCATCACTTTCTAGCACATTTGTAGATAAACCATCAACTAGTGCTCCTACTTTTTTACCTAGGATATCACTAGACACTACTGGATCCATAGTAATACGTAAGGATTCATTTTGATTATTAGTAAACAAACTGTTGATTTCCTCTACTGATGTATTCCTTGTTAATTCTAAAGTTACATCTATGACAGAACCATCTGATACTGGTACTCGGAATGCATTACCGTCCATTTTTCCTAATAATGAAGGAATTACTTTCCCTATAGCACTAGCTGCACCAGTAGATGCTGGGACAATATTTTGAGCACATGCACGACCTCGACGAGCCATAATACCTTTTTTATGAGGTATATCAAGTGTCGCTTGATCATTAGTGTAGGCATGAACTGTAGTCATATATCCTTTTACAATACCTATATTATCTTCAATTACCTTTAAAACTGGAGCTAGGCAATTTGTTGTACATGATGCTGCCGAAATAACTGTTTCACTTCCATCAAGTGTATCTGAGTTTACATTATAAACTATTGTTTTCATATCTCCTTTTCCTGGAGCTGATATTATAACTTTTTTAGCACCTGCTGTAATATGCTTAGATGCATCTTCTAAACTTGTAAATAAACCTGTACATTCTAGTACTACGTCAACTCCTAGTTCTCCCCAAGGTAAATTTGATGGATCTTTTTCACTATATACTTTAATTCTCTTTGTTCCTTTGATTACGATATCATCGCCTTCAAAATTAATAATATTTTCATGAAAAGAACGATGATTTGTATCATACTTTAAAAGATAAGCTAATGTTTCAGCATCTGTTAAGTCATTAATTGCTACAATATCAAAGTCACTTCCTGTGATCATTTCTCTAAATGCTAGTCTTCCAATACGACCAAAACCATTAATTGCTACTTTTATCATTATATGTATTCCTCTTTCTTTAATTATTTATATGTTTCAAACGCACTCTTGCCAATAAATTCTCTTAATATTGATTCATCTGTTACATAATCAGATGGAATTGGAAAAAAGACACGTAATGAATCAATTAATCTTCTCGCTTCATTGTAAGCAGGTGAATTACTCTTAACCGAGTAAAGTAATGGTTCAACGAATACTTTTAGAACTCCTACTTCATATACTAAAGAAGTATTAATTATTTTATTAACATTATTTATGTAAGGGAAGATATGTTTTTCTTCACCACTACGAACTGTGTTCCAATAACTTATTGTTTTTCCTACATCTGTTGCCCTAGTACGGTTATCTCTTACAATACGACGCATTAAACGTAAATCTGTAGTAGATACATAATTATGTCTGTCGATATTTAACGGAATAAATGGACTTAAATAAACCTTATATTTTAGTTCTGAGTCCAAATCTGGAGTCATAGCATCATTTATACTATGAAGACCTTCCATTAATATTATGGCATTTTCTCCTAATTTTACAGGTTCATCATTATATTCTTTTTCTCCTGTAACAAAATTATATTCAGGAAGAGATACTTTCTTCCCAGCAATTAAATCTTTTAATTGTTTATTCAATAGCTTTAAATCCAATGCTTCTAGACATTCGAAGTCATAATTTCCATTTTCATCCTTCGGTGAATCTACTTTATTTTTAAAATAATTATCAACAGATATTACTAATACTTCACATCCTCTACTTCTCAATTGCAATGCAACTTTCTTAGTGGTTGTTGTTTTTCCTGAGGATGATGGACCAGCAAAAAGAACATAACGAGCTTTTTTCTTTAAGATATCATCTACTAAATCATGAATTTGATTATTAAAGTTTGTTTCTACTATTTGAACCAAATCTTCTATCTTACTATCTGCTATCTTCTTATTTATATCAGCTATATAAGGTATTCCTAAAGTCCTTATCCACTTTTTACTTTCATCAAAACATTTTATAACATTTTGGTAATGAATATATTCTGGTACTTTAAATTTTGTATTAGGAGATGGAAATAATAAAACTAGTTTATTGTCTCCTAAAAAAATTAAGTCATATCTATTTAAACAACCAGTTTTGTAAGGTAGTTCAGTATAATAATAGTTAATATAGTTACGTAGCTTATGTACTGTAACTATTTTATTTGTTAGATTATGAATATTTTGTGCTTTTTCAATTGCTTTTACACGATTATAGTATGTTATAGCTTCTTTTTTCTCAACATTTAAACATTGAATAACTTCATCATTAGCTATTATTTCATTCATCTTTGTTTTTAGCTTTTTAGCATCATTTAAAGTAAATTTCTTATCACATTCTACTGTCATGTGTATTCCATTAGCTATTGCATGATCAAAAGTTACCTCATATCCTTCACCAAAAGTTTCTTTTAAAGCCACTTCCGTTACAAACTTTAATCCACATTTATTTATTTTGTATCCATTTACTGTAGTTACATCAATAAACTCAATTTTTGTAGCACGCATTATTTTAGTATCCATTGGAACTGTTTCATTATCAATTTCAGCACCAACTATATTGTATTTCATCTTTGGTTGATAAATCTTACTTAGTTCATATATTGGTGTACCTTTTTCAATTTCTATTACTGTTCCATCATTAAATGTTACATTAGTTCTATTTGTTGCCATTTTAAATCCCTCATATTCTAAAGTAATTATACTATAAATATAGTCAATTTGTTATAAAAATATAATCATTTATATGATATGTTGACCTGTTTTATACATTCAATTATTATGGTATAATCTTTGTATGATATGAGTAGATAAACTTTTGAGTTAAAAAGAGGTGTTAGTTTGAAACATAAATTTAAAAATATATTATTATCTTTTTCTATATTAATATTTTTTGTTCTAGTTGGATTGTTAATTTATGCAAATTTTAATATTGCTCCTTATGTAACAAATATAGAAATTAATGAAAGTAAAAGGTTTGACAATCAAGTTATTTTTAACGTTGAAATTGGGAATTATTTTTTTAAATACAATAAAGATACATGGTGTTTATTAGTAAAAGAAGGTACTGAGGCTGATATTAAAGACAATAATTGGGTTAAAGCCAATAACGGATATTGCTCATTCACAGTCGAAAGTGGTGACTATAATATTTATGTTAAAGATAGTTATGATAATATGAATGATCTTGAATCACAAAGTGTAGTTATTAATAAGATATTAGACATAAAAACAAATAAAGATACTATTTATATGTGGAAAGGAAGAGAAGAATTTTTAACATATGAAATAGTATCTCTTGGTCAAATTGATGAAAATGTTATATGGAAGTCTGACAATGAAGGAATTGCTTCCGTTGATAGTAATGGTAAAGTTACTGGTGTTGATTATGGAGAAACATATATTAGAGTCGTTAGTAGTGAAGGAAAATCTAAAGCTGTTAGAGTAGTGGTTAGTAGTTTTATTACAAAACCAGTTATTGATTTTAATAAAAGCTATATCAAATGTAAGCAGTTTAATGAAAGTGAAGCTAATTTGATAGACAAAATTTTATATGACAGAGTTGAAAGTGCTGGATATGGCACAAGAGCTGGTGTAATTGCTGCGACTAGATTTTTAACTTTAGAATTTGCTTATAGAGTTCCTTATTTTGCTGAAAACGGAAGACTTAACAATTATGCTCCTTATAAACATGTTGATGGTGAAGGTAGATATTATCATCGTGGATTATATTTAAACGAGAATAAGTTTAATAATATTTCATCTAGCTTTGTTGGTCCTTGTACTTGGGGATGTGATTTACAAACATTTACTGAGTTACCTGAATTTAGCTATGGAAAATATTATCCTAATGGGCTTGATTGTTCTGGCTTTGTAACTTGGGCGCTTTTAAATGGTGGATTTGATATTGGGGATATTGGAGCAGGTGAAAACATTGATCATAATGACTTAGACGATTTAGGAACAAAAGTTTATATAACTGATGAACTCATGAGTTCTGGAAGAGTCAAAGTCGGAGATTTGATTGGTTTAAATGGTCATATGGCAATTATTGCTGGTTGGGACGATAATAATTATTATATTGCGGAATCTTTAAACAACACTGGTGGAGTTGTTATAACAACTGTTGCTAGAAATAAACTAGTACACAATAGTATTTATAGATATATAATATTGATGGATGATGTTTATAAGAGTGATGGAAATTATACGAATATGTGGTAAAAGAAAAAGTTATAAGAAAAAAATCTTATAACTTTTTTAAATATCTAATTCTAACCCTACTCCAACTTCATTAATATTTAGTTGTTTTCCCATTTCTATTTTAGCTTTTAGTGAGATGCAGTGACATGGATATAAAAGTTCAATATTATTATCTTTTAAATAAGTAATAGTTCTTTCTAGCCTTTCATCTATATCAAATAAATGGAATCCTCCGATAACACCATAAACTTTATCTGTATTACATATTTTTTTAGCATATTCTATTATATTGCAAATACCACTATGAGAACAACCAGTTATGATAAATAATCCTTTATCACTTTTGTATACAATTGCTGAGTCTTCTGATACAAGATCATCAACCATTTCATTATTAATTCTACATTTACCAATAGGACTTTTACGTTCAAATTCATTACTTTGTGGAATTTCCCCTAAAAAGATAATATTTTCTGATACTTTAAATGGATTTTTTGAAAGTATTAATTTACATACTTTTTCTAATTCTTCTTTATTCATTGACGAACCAATATATTCATTTTGATCTTCTTTAAAATTTAAGCTTTCTGGATGAGTTATAACTTCAAGCTTATCTTTGGCAAGTCCGTCTTTAAAATAGTAAGTTAGTCCTCCTGTATGGTCATCATGACCATGAGATAAAATTATTTTATCTACATTATGTAGATTAATATTTAATTTTTTTGCGTTATCTATATATACTCTTGAATAACCAGTATCAAATAAAATATTTATATCCTTGTCTTCAATATAATAACTTACTGCTGGCTCTCCTAAATAATACATGTTAATAAATGTGTTGTTATCCACAAGAACTCTTAATTTCACTATTATTCTCCTTTAGCATTTTTTTCTTTGTGTTTTTCTACTAGTTTTTTTACTTTAATAAAGTAATGATTGATTCCAGATTTACCTATTTGGCGCCCCGTTTCTGTTGATATAATATCTGCTAGCTCTTGAAGTGACGTTTCTGGATATGCTTCACGATATCTAATTGCTTCTTGAACATTTTCATCAAGTAAACCAATAAGATCATTTTGTTTTAAATAATAAATGTCTTCCATTTGTTTCATTCCTGATTTTAATATTTTCTCTTGATTTGCTATTTCACAATTATTTAATCTATTTACCATATTTTTGTGGTCACGATATATTCTTATATCTTCAAAGTAGAAAAAACAATTCGTAGCTCCAATTAATCTAATTAAATCACTTATCATTTCTGCACTCTTAATATATGTCATATAGTGATTATTACGTTTTAATACTTTAGCTGATATATTAAATAATTTTAAGATACTGGCAATATATAAACCATCTTTCTTAGTATCAGTAGTGAATTCTAAATGGTAACCGGCAGTACTGGGATCGTTTAGGCTACCACAAGCAAGAAAAGTTCCTCTTAAAAAAGCGGCCTTTTCTTCTTCTGTATTCAAGAAATACTCTTCGGGCAATATTTTTTTATTATCTTTTAGAATGTTTAATGTTTCTAAAATAATATCTACTTTCTCAGCTATTTCTAAAATATATATTTGTGTTACTCTAAATCTCTTTTGATTACGTACCGTTATTTTTATATTAATACCGAAATTGCTTTTGATATCTTTGTAAATTCTTCTAGCTACAGATGCATTTTCCATTACTAGAGTTATCTTATTTTTTTTTATTTGTCCTGTAAATCGTATGAATGCTGATAGCTCAACTAATGATTCAATATGTTCTATTTCATTTTTTGTTATTTCTTCTTTTATTCTTGTAGTAAAGGTCATTTTATTCACCTTCCATTAAAAATGAAAATATCAAATATGCTGTTTTTAGAGAGTTATGTCTAATGTATCCATCTTCTACTTTAAATATTTTTTCTGCAATTACTTCAATGTTTTTCTTTTGTAATTCCTCATAATCAATAGCTACAGGATCTTTTCCTTCTGACTTGGCTAATAATGTCATATCATTTGGAATTTCAGCATTGTTAGCAATTACTACATCTATTGTATTTTCGCCTAAATATTTTTCTAATACTTTTATGTGATCACTTACTTTAAAACCGTCTGTTTCTCCTGGTTGAGTAATCATATTAGAAATATACATTTTTTTAGCTTTAGAATTTCTTATTGCTTCTTGAATTTCTGGAACAATTATATTAGGCATTATACTTGTTAATAAAGATCCTGAACTGAATATTACTAAATCAGCTTTTTTTATTTCTTCTAAAACTTTTGATGTTACTTTAATTTTTTTACTATATTTTAAATCTTTTATTTGTCTTTTAGCTTCTGTTATTTCTGCCTCACCAATAATTTCATATCCTTCAGTTGTAACCCCTATTAAATCGACGTTATCTTCTGTTAGAGGAAGTATTTTACCTTTAACATCTAATAAATCACATAGAATAGGTAAAGAATGCGCAAAGTCTCCTTTCATTTCTAAAAGCGCTGTCATAATAAGATTTTTTATTGAGTGATTTCCGATACTACTATTGTTAGCAAATCGATAGTTGAATAAATCTTTTACTCCTTTCGACTCTGTTGACATAGCCATTAAGACTTTTGTTATATCTCCAACAGCTGGTATTGAAAATTCCTCTCTTAGGCGTCCTGTACTTGCGCCATTGTCGGAAACACTTACTACTGCTGTTACATCCATTGGAAACTGAATTATACCTTTTAATAATTGAGATAGTCCACTACCCCCACCAAATATTACTACTTTTTTCATATATTTGCCTCCATTACAAGTTATGATAACATAAAATTATTGTTAATTAAATTATTAAACATCTGTCTTTACATAGAAAAAAGAGACTTTATTCTAGCCTCTTCCGTTCCATGTCCATCCGCGCTGATTTTTGATTCCTGTAATAGTTTGGACACCAGTTGCTTTTGTATTTGTTTGGAATGTTGACCATTTAGTATAGCCATTTGAACCACCGCCTAGGTAATAACCATATGCGATTGCATAATGTAAGTGAGTACCAGTTGTACATTTGTCATAATACCAAGTACTTGAGTCTCCACCTACAGTACCAATTACAGTTCCTTTTGTTACATATTGCCCTTTTTTTACATTTATTGCTGTAAGATGTGCAAATTCTCCAGTATAGGCTTTACCTCCTACAGTAAAGTGCATATATATTATGTTTCCACCACAACTTGATTTATTAACTACAGAAGCTACTGTACCATTAGCTGGAGCATATATAGGTGTTCCTTTATTATTTCCGCCAATATCCATACCTTTATGTCCATTATTTCCCCAAGCTTGAGTAACCTTTCCAGAATTAAGTGGTCTTGAAAATGCTCCTGATTGAATTTGACCTGAAGCAACCTTATTGTAATAACAACTATTTAATGTATCACTATCTTTACATCCTGCTTTTTCATATTCCTTAACCCAACTTTGCATCTCTTTAATGGATTGGTCATAACTCATACCTATAGACGCTCTTTTTTCTATAAATGCTTCTAATTCTGCGACTTTTTTTTCATATTCTGTAATTGAATTCGATAATGAAATATTATCATTGGCTAACTTTACTTGTAATGCTTCATTTTCTTTTATTAAAGTATCTAAATCATCTAATTGCTGTTGTGTGTAAGTAATTATTTGTTCAACTACTGCTTGACGTTCCATTAATTCGGCAATTGATGATGAATCGAATAAATAATCCATGTATATCTCATCTGAATTTATTTGAGAATATTGTAAGACATTTATTACATCTTTTAATTCTTCATTTTTTATTTTTATCTCTTCTTGGCTTTCGGCAACTTTTATTTTTGCTTCTTCTACCTTACCCTCATTTTTTGTTATTGTATTATTGGCATTTAGTATTGCTGTTCTTTTACTATCAATTTCAGCTATACTTTCATTAGTTAATTTGTTATTTTCGGCTTTTTGACTTTGAATCTTAGCAAGTTCATTTTTGTAATCCCTTAATGTTTCTGCTGCAGCTTCCACTGTTGTTATAGGACATAATGTTACAAAAAGTATGCTTATTATTAAAGTAATATTTATAATTTTTTTCATCATATTTTCAAATACTTTCTAACTGTAGTGTAACTACCAAACATACCAACTAAAGAACCGATTAAAATTAATGCCAATGATATATATATCATTGTAGGCATTGGATTTACCATTTTGATAAAGTTTGTAAAGAAGTATCCTTCTAATTTATCGTAAGCTATAATATATCCCCATATTGTTGCTACTACAGGTATGATAGATCCGATTATTCCTAAGAAAAGACCTTCGATAACAAATGGTAATTTAATAACAAAATTACTAGTTCCTACTAAACGCATAATTTCTATTTCATTTTTACGTGCAAATATTGTAAGTTTGATAGTATTGCATATTAGGAATACAGATACAATAACAAGTCCAATTATAATCACTATTGTTACTTTTTTAACTACATCAAAGACAGGAATCATTTTCTTTACTACTGATTCGCTGTATTGAACATTTGTTATTCTATCTATTTTTTCAATTGTTTCGGCAGTTTCTTCTAGCTTTTCAATATTTTTTACTGTAATAACAAATTCTGATTCCAAAGGGTTATTTTCTTTTGTCCAAGTGTTCATTATAGAATATAATGATGAATTTTTATCGGTTTTTTGTAATGTTTCTTCTTTTATTGTTTCCTTATCTTTATATAACAATTCATCACTTTTAATATTTTTTATTTCTAATAATTTACTTTTTACTGAGCTTATTTCTTCATCTGTGGCATTTTTATCTACATATGCTAATATTGTCAAGGTACTTTCCAAATCTTTAGTAAAACTATTAACATTAACTGATACTATCATAGCAATAGATACTATTACTAACGTTATTGTTGTACAAATAATTGAAGCTATACTTAAACTAAAGTTACGAAAAATACTTTTAAAGGCGTTGGCAACATTTCTTCTAAATATTCTAATTGCTTTCATCGGCTGTATAACTTCCTTTCGTCGAGTCATTTGTTAATACTCCATTTTCTAGAGTTATGACACGTTTTTTCATCGAATTAACAATTTCTTTATCGTGAGTAACCATTATTACTGTCGCTCCCATATCTTTGTTAATACTATTTATTACTTTAACGATCTCTTTTGAAGTCTTAGGATCTAGGTTTCCAGTTGGCTCGTCGCAAATTAAAAGTTTAGGCTCATTAACAATTGCTCTGGCAATACATACTCTCTGTTGTTCTCCTCCAGATAATTCATTCGGGAAGCTTCTAGTCTTTTCTTTTAACCCAACGCGATCTAAAGCTTTTAAAACTTTAATTTTAATATCTTTACCTTTCATTCCAAGATTTTCAAGTCCAAAAGCAACATTTTCATATACAGTTAATTTAGGCAAAAGTTTAAAGTCTTGAAAAACTATACCTAGCTTTCGTCTTAATTTATATATTTTACTATTGTATAATTTTACAACATTTATTCCACCTACCATTACACTTCCTTTAGTAGGTTTTTCTTCTCTATATAATAATTTTACAAGAGTTGATTTTCCACATCCTGAGGCGCCAGTTATGAATACAAATTCTCCTTTATCGATAGATAATGTTAAATCAGCTATTGCAGTTACTCCATTTTTGTAAACTTTATAGCAATTTTTTATATCAATAAATTTCATTCTACACCACCTTACTATTTTAATTATAGCAAAAAAACGATAAGAAAAAAATGATATAGCATGAAATGGGAATAAATGGTTGACACTTATAAATAAATTTTACATTTTTTTATACAAAAAACAGATTATAAAAATCTGTTTTTAAATAAAGGGAAATTTTTCTTTACGATGACCACCATATACTTCATAGCAATCGCTGATTATAAAGAATGCTTGAGGATCTATCTCAGTTACTACATTTTTAAACATATAATAATCTTTAGTAGATACTACACACATTATAAGGTTGTTCTCTTCGTTTGTGTATCCACCCTCTGTATGCATTATTGTATAACCACTATTAATCTTTTGGATAAAATCTTTTACTTCTTTTGGTTTTTTAGTATGAATATAAAACATCTTACTATCTGAAATACCTAGCATTATTTTATCTACTAAGACACTATTTATTAAAATTACTATTACTGCATATATTGCTTTGTTTATTCCAAAAATTACACCTCCTGCTGCTATAACGATAGAATTTATTATGAATGAAGCAAGACCTGTTGGGATTTTAAAATATTTATTAACTATTTGAATTGCAATATCTGCACCTCCTGTTGAGAAACCTGTTTTATAGATAAATCCATTAGCAATACCAAACAAAAAGCCACTTACTATTACTATTAAAATAAAATTATCAAAAACTAATTTATTTGCTATATATTCGCATGGAACGCTTGTTAATGAAACAAATAATGGATATAAAAGGGATCCTATTATAGTTAAACCTGTGTTTTTAGGTCCTAAGAAGATAAAACTTATGATTATAAATATTATATTAAAACCAAAAATGAATATTGCTGGATCTAAATCAATTAATGAATATACGATAGTAGCTAAACCACTTGTACCTCCAATTACTAAATCGTTATGTAATAAAAACATATTATAATTTATGGCTAGTAAGAGGATACTTAATATAACCACAATTGTACGTGGCCAAAAGTTTTTAGATGATACTTCATCTATTATTGATTTATAGTCAAATTTCATACTTGTCACCTATTATAAATTATACTATATTTTTATATTTTTGCATATATTGATACAGAGGTGAAATAAAATAATATGAATGGTAATTATTATCAAAATCCAACTTTTCCTACACTAGATAATACAAGTTATGGAAATTCTTTTGAGTCAGGTTACGAAGCTGGACAGTTAGCTGATGTACCAATGCAACAAAGTTATATCGAAAATATTTTAAGACATAATAAAGGAAAAAAAGTTAAAGCTTATGTTAGCTTTCCTGATTCAAGTGAGTGGAAAGACAGAATATTTGAAGGTACAATTGAACAAGCAGGTAGAGACCACTTAATTATTAGAGATCCTAAAGATGGTCATTGGTATTTAATTTTAATGATTTATTTAGATTATGTAGAATTTGATGAAAAAATAGAATATTCTGAAAAGGGATATATTATGGGATAAACAAAAAGCGTTTAGTAATATAAACTAAAACGCTTTTTTTCATCTCCTAAATTAGTACTAGGTCCATGACCAGGGTAGATTATTGTTTCATCAGGATAAGACTTGATTAATTCTAAACTTGATTTCATATCAGAATCATTACCACCTAAATCAGTTCGACCAATACTATATTTGAAAATAAAGTCCCCGGTAAACATTATGTTGCTTTTTTTAAAATAAAAAGTTCTGGATTCATTAGTATGACCTGGTGTTTCTATTATTTCAAATTCAAATTTATCACTAGATGATTTATTTATATCTACTTCATATTTACTTAGCACTTCTTCTAAAGCTTGTATATGATCTTGGTGAAAATGAGTTACTAGACACCCGACTACTTTTTTATCACCTACTGCTTCTTTTATTTTTTTAAATTCATCTCCTGGATCGATTATAAGACACTCTTTATCAATATTTACAATATAACAATTTGTTTCTAGTGGTCCGACTACTACTGTTTTTATATTCATTTTTATCACCTGTTTACATTTTAATATAAATAATTTCTTTTGTAAATTTAATAATATGCTATAATTTAAGTAGAATTGAGGTTATAGGTATGGCAATATTATATAGTTTTTTATTTATCATTATTTTAATAGGTGCTTTAGGTATACTTTATGTTTATCAATACAATAAGCTTCAACATTCAAAAACAAAAATTGATCATGCCGAATGTTTAATAGATGAAGCATTAAGAGATAGATATGATATTTTAATTAGAGCTGATAAATTAATTAAAACAGAACTTGAAAGTGATAAGACATACTTTAAGGGTTTAGATAAAGTTAAGAATGAAAATATAAGTAATTTTGATTTAGATAGAAAACTAACTGAATATATGAATTTGTTGGAACAAATAAAGTTAGATTATCCAGACTTAACTGGTAATAAAGGATTTAAAGAAATTGTTAGCGAAAATAAGAAAGTTAGTGAAAAGTTACAAGCAGCTAAATCATATTATAATAAATATACTAGTGAACTCAACGATTTGATTAGACAGTTTCCTTCTAATGTAGTGGCTAGAATGCATGGTATTGTAATTAAACCATTCTTTGATGGTAAGAATATGGAAGATGAAATTGTTGATGACTTCAAACTTTAATATTGTTATGATTTAAGAAATTGAAAAAAACTCTAGTTATAGAGTTTTTTTATTGTGTATTTATATTCCAATCAATATCTTTTAGTCCTTTAGATTTTAAGAATTCATTAGTCTTTGAAAATGGTTTACTACCAAAGAATCCACTATTAGCAGAAAACGGAGAAGGATGAGGAGATGTAATTATCAAATGGTTTGGATTTGTAATGTATTTTGCTTTTTCTTTAGCAAAGTTTCCCCATAAAATAAAGACAACAGGTTCTTCTTTTTGATTAAGTACTTTAATTATATAATCTGTTAAAAGTTCCCAACCTAGTTTTCTATGTGATGCAGGCTTATCTTTTTCAACAGTTAAAACTGCATTTAACATTAATACTCCTTCTTTTCCCCACTTTGTTAAGTCCCCTGTTTTGGCAATTGGAATTCCTAAATCGCTATTTAGTTCTTTATAAATATTTTGCAAAGATGGTGGAATTTTTATACCTTCTTGAACTGAGAATGAAAGACCATGCGCTTCTCCTTCGCCATGATAAGGGTCTTGTCCCACTATAACTACTTTAGTATTTGAATATGGTGTTAATTTTAAAGCATTAAAAATATAGCTTTTGGGTGGATAAACTATTTTAGTATCATATTCATTATCAACAATACTTAAAAATTTTTTGAATCCTTCACTTTCCCATATTATATTTAATTTTGTATCCCAATCGTTACCTATCATATTATCACTTCCTGTTTATAAATTTATCATATTTATAAACAATTGTTAATAATTAAGTTTCTTTTCGGGATTTTCTTCTGGGACAAGTTCGGGAAATATCCTTTTTAGCGAATCGCCTACCCCTTTTATTTTCATGAGTTTTACTAGACGATATTCTGTTTTACCATAACCATTTCTAGCTTTTAAGAAAAAGTCACTGTCACTAATTCTTTCGGTATACATTCTTAATGTTAGTTCTCCTAGATATTCTGGATTTAATGATAACATATCAACAAGTTTACTAGCATATTGATAAGTATTAGTTACGTACATGTTAGGATTTACAACTCTCGGATTATCGTGTAAATATAACCATATTTTTTCTATTCCATATATATTCATAAAAGCCCCCCTTTTTTAGTGAGGCTTATTATAACAGAAAAGTTAGAAAAAAACAAAAAGTAATTCTACTATAGAATTACTTATGATATGTTTCATTATTTAGTATTTTAAATGAACGATATATTTGTTCTAGTAAGATTCCTCTAAATAGGCCATGAGGAAATGTCAGTTTTGAAAATGACAAACGGTAATTTGCTCTATTTTTGATGTCGTTGTGTAAGCCATAGCTACTTCCTATTATGAAAGTTATAGTTCCATGGCTCAGGAAAGTTTCGTCTATCTTTTTAGCTAGTGATACAGAATCAAGATTATTTCCATCGATATCTAAAGCTATTACATAATCTTGATTACCAATATATTTTTCTATACTAGCTTTTTCTATTAATAAGTCATTTTCATCTTTTAATTCGATTATTTCTAATTTATGATAACGCGAAATTCTTTTTTTATAATCTTCTATTAATTTATTTAAATAATCTTCTTTTATTTTACCTAAGCAAATTATTTTTATCATATTTCAATCAACTCACTTTTTTCTCTTTGTTTCGCACATTTTATATCAGTAAAATTCACTTCATATTCTTCAAAAATATCTTTGATTGTTTCTAGTGCTTTATCTTCTGTATTATTTTTGTGTGATAAGTGGGTAAGAAGAATTTTTTTTGTATCTGGACCTATTATCTTTGCTAAATAGATTGAGCTATCTTTATTTGACAAATGACCATATGGTCCCATTACTCTATCTTTCAACCATTTGGGATATGGTCCATGTAGTAACATTTCTATATCGTGATTACTTTCAAATAAGTAAACATTTAAATTCTCTATTTTTTTGAAGTGCTTAGTATTTATAAAACCAGTATCTGTCATATATACCATTGATTTACCATTACTTCTTAATATAAAACTTCTTGAATCTGATGTATCATGTGAAGTTTTTATTATTTCAATTGTAGTGTCATCTAAATAAACAGCATCATCATATAAAATAATATTTTCATATTCTCTTAGTACTTCAAGCTCAGAGAACATCTTTGGACTTACGCATATAGTAGGATTGTATTTTTTTATAAAGCCTTTTAAGGCTTTTACGTGGTCATCGTGAACATGAGTTATAAATATATAATCAATATCTTCGATGGCAACAGAAAGCTCAGAAAGCTTTTCTTTTATGTATTTAACAGTCATCCCTAAATCTAGAAGTATTTTATGATGGTCTGTTTCTACATAAGTTACATTTCCTTCTGAGCCACTTGCTAAATTACATATTTTCATTTTAACGCCACAATTGTAGTGGATTTATACCTTTCCCATTAGAATATGGTACTCCTACAAATAATCCAAAGTGTAAGTGATTACCGAATGCTCTTCCTGTTTGTCCTACTGCTGCTATTGTTTGCCCTCTAGTCACTCGCTGTCCGTTTTTTACATAGATTTTTGAACAGTGAGCATATACTGTAGAGTATCCGTTGTCATGCATTATAACAACGTTAAGTCCTGCTGCTGATCCTGCTGGTCCACCCCAATTGGCATTTATTACTGTTCCGTCTAATGCTGCATATATAGGAGATCCTGCTGGTCTTGGAATATCTAATCCATCGTGGAATTCACGATATCCGTTTAATGTACGCCAGCCAAAACTTGATGATGTATAATATGTAGAATCTGTTGGCCATGCCCAGTTTGAATTTGATGGTATTGGGATGTTTGTAGTCCCACCACCAGTTGGATATTGTTTAGTTCCTCTTACTATTACTTCATTAACGACTGGTTTTATAACCTTACGTTCTCCAACTTCTTCTGTATTCTGACTTTCAACTCCATTTACAAATTGAACTCTCATCGAAACTCTTTCGATTCCAGCTTCTCCAGCTGTTTTTACTGCCTTATATCCGACATATTGAGTATTATCATCTATGTATTCTGTTTCATAATATTTTTTTACATCTGATACTACAAGTTCTTGGTACATAAGGTTTAACATTGGATTTATTAAGGCAACATTTATTTTTTGTCCTATTGCTAATAAAGTATCCTCATTTTGAATGCTATCGTTAGCGATGAGTAATTCTGTTACGTTAAGCTCATTATTTTCAGCAATTTTCTCAAGTGTATCTCCTTGTACTACTGTATATTCTTTTGTTGGTTGGTTTTCGTCGAACAAGAGATGTTTTGTTAAATCTGTCACATCAGTATATATTTTTTCTTCAGCACTAATATAAGATTCTTTTATCTTTATTTCTTCATTAAATAACATATTTTCTATTATGTAACCTGTATCAATAATTTCAGACTGAGTATCTGTTAAATATTGTTGATATCTTTCTTTACCAATAAATGTTTCTACAACATTATTTATTGCTTCTTCAAAAACATTTTGATCAAGAACGTAAAGATATTGAGGCTCAACACCTTCTTGATTACTTTTTATTATTATTGTGTATCCTTTGATAGTAAATTCTTTATTATCTTTAATAATATTATAGATATCTTCTACTGTACTCAATTTTTCATCATAAGTTGTTTTCTTAATTAATTTAAATCCCTTTGGTGGGTATACTTGATCTACCTTATATTCATTTTTTATTTCTACCTGTTGTTCATTTATTAACTTGTATAGGTCATCTTTTGAATTTATAAGTCCAATTTTATCTCCATCTAAATATACTTGATATATTGATGTTGGTGTTGAATAAGACTCATCTGTAAAAAAGCCTAGAGTTAATAAAACTGTTGATAGTATGATAAATAACATACATACTATAATACCTTTTATATTATTCATCTATATCTTCCTTTTCTGTAGCTAGATAATTTCTAAAGTTGCTCATATTCAGTTCGAATAATAGTTGAAATTTTCCTGTTGATCCTTTACGATGCTTAGCTATTATTACGTCAGCTACTACATTTTTTTGAGAATCTAGTTGCTCTTTTGCTTTATAGTAATCATTTCTGTTGATAAATAATACCATATCGGCATCTTGTTCTATAGAACCTGATTCACGCAAATCGGCTAACATTGGTTGATTGTTTTCTCTTTTTTCTGCACTACGTGATAATTGGGCAAGAGCTATAACAGGAACTTTCAATTCCATTGCCATTGTCTTTAATGATCTTGAAATATCTGAAACTTCTTGTTGACGAGACTCTGGTCTTTTACCACCACTTGTTACTAACTGTAAGTAGTCGATGATTACTAAGCCAAGACCTTCTTCTTTATTGGCTAGGTTTCGGCATTTTGCTTTTATTTCTGCTGCTGTAATACCTGCATCATCAACAATTTGAATGTTTGTTTCTGCTAATTGACTATTAGCTTCATTAATTCTTTTCCAATCTTCATGAGTCATTTGGCCAGTTTGTATTTTATAAGAGTCAATTTGACCTACAGCAGAACGCATTCTGTTTACTAATTGTTCTGCTGGCATTTCTAAGTTGAATATAGCAACTGCTTTTTTTGTATTTTGAGCAGCATAAGTTGCAATGTTTAAAGCAAAAGCTGTTTTCCCCATACCTGGACGAGCTGCTACTATTATCATTTCACCAGCGTGTAAGCCAGCAGTAGCTTTATCTAAATCGTAGAATCCTGTTGGGATACCTGTTATATCTGATTTGTTTTGTGATAAAGCCTCGAGATTTTCTTGTGCTATAGCAATAGCATCTTTAATGTGAATAAAGTCGCTTGTTTGTCTTTCTTTAACTACATTTAATATTTTCTTTTCTGCATCATCTAAAAGATGTGTTATATCTTCGTCATCTTCATATGCATTTGTTACAATATCTGTTGCAGTTTCAATTAGATTACGCATTACTGCCTTATCTTTAACAATTTTTATGTAGTATTCTAAGTTAGCTGCTGTTGCTACTGAATCAATTACTTCACTAATATAGTCTATTCCTCCAATAGCAGATAAATTTTTCTTTCTATCAAGTGCTTCTTTTACTGTTGTAATATCAACAGGTATTTTCTCATCATAGCAACTTTTTATAGCTTCAAATAATTTTTTATTAGCGTCACTATAGAACATATCTGGATATAATTCTTCACAGATTTTTGTTAAAGAATTTTTATTAAGAAATGCTACTCCTAAAACGCTCATTTCTGCTTCTAGGTTTTGAGGCATTTTTCTTGTTGGCATAATATCACCTACTTCTAAGTGTTAACTTTGTTTTTCTAATATTACGTTGATTTCTCCTTCAACCTTTTTATGTAATTGTACTTTTACTTTATGAGTCCCTAGTACATCAATAGGGTACTCAATGTTAATCTTCTTTTTATCTATTTTTATTCCCAATTTAGTTAGCTCTTCACAAATTTGCTTTGAAGAAACTGTACCAAAAACTTTATCTTGCTCTCCAGTTTTAACCTTTATTACTACCTTAGTAGTTTTTAATTTTTCTGCAATCTCTTTACATTCTTCTATAAAAGCATCTTCTTCTTGCTTACGTTTATCAAGTTCTTTTTCAAGGATTTTTTTACTAGTAGTAGTTGCTGCTACTGCAAGTCCATTTTTTATTAGAAAATTTCTTGCATATCCATCACTAACATCAATTATCTGGTCTTTCTTTCCTTGTTTTTTAACATCTTGAAGTAAAATTACTTTCATGATATTCACTCCTTTTTTAATTAAATGTCTGTATTTAATTATATCAAATATTTGAGAAATAATAAACACTTGGATAGTTTCTCACACGTAGGCTATTATAACATAATTTAATTATATTTTTCAGTTTTTATGGTATTATTAGTTTTTCACTGACGTAAAATAAAATATAAATTAGATAAACTTGAGATTTTTATATGCTATAATTTGATTAGAAGTGTTATTATATATAAACACGCAAATTTATTTGCGTTTAGGAGGTATAGTATGAATATAAATGATTATAAACATATATATATGATTGGTATTGGTGGTATTAGTATGAGTGGTATTGCCGAAATACTTAAATCGTGGAATTTTGATGTTAGTGGTTCAGATGGACAAAAATCAAGTCAAACTGAATGGTTGGAAGATAATGGGATACGCGTTTTTATAGGCCAAAAGAAAGAAAATATTTCTGATGATATTGATTTAGTCATCTATACTGCTGCTATAAAAGAGGATAATCCCGAAATGATTAGAGCTAGAGAACTTAATATTCCTTGTGTGGAAAGAGGAGTTTTTTTAGGAGAGTTAACTAAACTATATAAAGATACCATTGGTATTGCAGGGACACATGGCAAAACTAGTACAACAAGTATGGTTGCTAGCGCTTTTTTAGAAGCTAATTTAGATCCTTCTATTCAAGTTGGAGCTGTATTAAAAGCAATTAATGGTAATTATAGAGTTGGTAATAGTGATTATTTTATCATTGAGGCTTGTGAATATTGCGAAAGCTATTTAAACTTTAAACAAAGAAGTGCTATTATTTTAAATATAGACAATGATCATTTAGATTATTTTGGAAATATAGATAATATTTGTAAAAGTTTTCAAAAATATGTTTCTTTATTACCTGAGGATGGTTATTTAATATTAAATCGTGATGACGAGAGATGCTACGATTTAAGAAATTATACTAATGCTAAAGTAATTAGTGTAGGTAATACAGAAGATGCTGATTGGACTTATAAGAATGTTTCATTTGATGATGAGGGGTTTGCAACTTATACTGTTTATAATAATGGTGTTAATAAAGGAAATATCACGTTAAAAGTCGCAGGAATGCATAATGTTTTTAATAGTTTATGTTGTATCGCTTTATGTGATTCTTATGGTATTGATGTGGAAACTGTTGCTAAAGCTTTAATTAAGTTTGATGGGGCATCAAGAAGATTGGAATATAAATGTACGTTAAATGGAGCTAAAGTATATGACGATTATGGACACCATCCAACTGAGATAATGGCTACAGTTAATGGTATTAAAAATAAAAAATTTAATGAATCTTGGGTTGTTTTTGAGGCACATACATATAGCAGACTTTCTGAGCATTTGGAGGAATTTGCTAAATCTTTAAAGGATTTCGATCATATTATCATTACTGATATATATGCAGCTAGAGAAGTAAATACATATGATATACACGAAAGTGATTTGGTTAAAGAGCTAAAGAAGTATAATAAGGACGCTATTCATATAAGCAACCATGACGAAATAATTAAGGAACTTGAAGAAAATGTTAAAGATGGAGATATCGTTTTGACACTTGGAGCTGGTAATGTTACTAAAATTGCTAGTAAATTAAAAGAATTAAGTAATTAGTATAAAAAGAAGTGTGAGTATACTAATTTGAACTCGTTTATTAAATAAAGATAGCGAGTTTTTTTATGGTTAAAATATATTTATAGCATAATAAAAGAGCCCTTAAAGCTCTTTATAATTTTGTAACTTTCTATTGTTCTTCTTTTTCTTTTCTTCTAATTAGAAGTATTATAAGAATTAAGAAACCAATTATACTTGCAATAATATATTTTAAATAGAACTTAAATGATTTTTTAGAAAGCACTTCTTCAGAATCTTGTTGTTCTTTTTCTGTAAGTGGCTTGTTTTCATTTTCTTCTTTATCATTACCAGGTTTAGTAGTTTCATCATTTGTTTCACTCGTGTTATTTTGAGTCATATTATCTTTATCTTTTATAGATGATGAATCTTGTTTATTATTGCTTTCAGTTTTATTTGGTGTTTCTATTATACCTTCATTTTTATTTGATTCAGAAGGATTTGTTGGAATTTCTGGTTTTTCAGGCTGATTTGGTTGCTCTGGTTTTTCATATTTTTTTATCCAATCAACTTTAACTACATATGTTCTTACATTTCCTTTTTTATCTGAATATTCAAATGTAAATTCTCCATTTTCTGTAAATGTGTATGTGTTAGATCCACCATTGTTGATAATTGTTACACCTTCTTCTAACTCTAATGTAACTGTAACACTTTTATCTGTAACGTCTTTATTATCGAATTTTACTTCGAATGGTTCTTTACCTTCTATAATCCAAGTAACATTTGCAGTTGCTGCACCGTGGTTTCCAGATTTATCAACAAATTCAAATGTGAACTCGCCATTTTCAGTAAATGTATATGTATTTAAACCATTATTGTTTATTATTGTTACAGGTTCGTTTGTTTCTAATGTTACGATTACCTTATCATCAGTTATGTCTTTTGTACTATAAATAATCGTTCCGATAGGTGCATCTTTATCTATATTATTTACTACTGCAATTATTGAACCCTTATTTCCATATTTGTCAACGAATTCAAATGTAAATTCTCCATTTTTCGTAAATGTATAAGTATTCTTACCGTCGTTGTTTGTAATTGTTATCTCATCACTCGCATCAACTAATGTAACTATTACATCTTTATTCGTTAAATCTGTTGTACTATATTCAACTTTTGCTGTTGGAGCTTCTTTATTAATATTTCTTACTATTGCTGTAATTGTTCCCTTATTTCCAGCCTTATCAACAAACTCAAAAGTAAATGTACCATTTTTTGTGAAGATATATTCATTCTTTCCTTCATTATTAAGGATTGTTATTTCTTCGCTTACATCGACTAATGTTGCTATTACGTTTTGATTTGTGAATTCTGTTGTACTATATTCGATTTTTGCTGTTGGAACAATTTTATCGATATTATTTACTATTGCTGTAACTGTTCCAATATTACCAGCTTTATCAACAAATTCGAAAGTGAATTCTCCATTTTCAGTGAATGTATAAACATTTAAACTATTATTATTTATGATTGTTATCTCTTCGCTTGGATTTACCAATGTTACTATTACATCTTTGTTCGTTAAGTCTGTTGTACTATATTCAATTTTTGCTGTTGGAGCTATTTTATCAATATTTGTTACTGTTGCTGTTATTGAACCCTTATTTCCATATTTATCAACGAATTCAAACGTAAAATTACCATTTTCTTTAAATGTATAGGTATTTTTACCTCCATTGTTTGTAATTGTTATTTCATTACTTGCATCAACTAATGTTACTACTACATCTTTATTTGTTAAATCTGTTGTACTATATTCTATTCTTGCTGTAGGTGCAACTTTATTAATGTTTGTTACTTTTGCTGTAACTGTTCCAATATTTCCAGCTTTGTCTATAAATTCGAAAGTGAATTCTCCGTTTTCTGTAAATGTATAAACATTTGAACCATTATTATTTGTGATAGTTATCTCTTCGCTTGGATTTACCAAAGTTACTATTACATCTTCGTTCGTCAATTCTGTTGTACTGTATTCAACTTTTGCTGTTGGAGCTGTTTTATCGATATTCTCTACTTTTGCTGTAATTGTTCCAATATTACCAGCTTTATCAACAAATTCGAAAGTGAATTCTCCATTTTCTGTAAATGTATAGCTATTTGAACCGTTGTTGTTTGTGATTGTTATTTCTTCACTTGGATTTACCAATGTTACTATTACATTTTCGTTTGTAAGATCTGTTTTGCTATAAATAACAGATGCTGTTGGAGATGTTTTATCAATATTTGTTACTGTTGCAGTTATTGAGCCAAAATTACCAGCTTTGTCTACAAATTCAAATTTAAATGTTCCATTTTCGGTAAAGATATACTCTTTTGAACTATTATTATTCGTTATTTTTACATCATCATCAACTATTAATTTGGCTATTACATTATTGTTTGTTGGATTTGTTGTGCTGTATTCAATTCTTGCTGTTGGGGCATCTTTATCTATCCAATCTACTATAGCAGTAGCTGTACCCTTATTACCAGCTTCATCAATAAATTCGAATGTAAATTCACCTTTTTCTGTAAATATATAAGTGTTTTTACCTTCATTATTTGTAATTGTTACAAGTTCATTAGTTTCTAATGTTACTATTACATCTTCATTTGTTAAATCTCTAGTTGAATAATTTATTGTACCTATTGGGGCATCTTTATCTATCCAATCAACTATTGCTGTAATCGTCTTTTCTCTACCATATTTATCAGTATATTCAAATGTGAATTTTCCGTTTTCAGTAAAGATATATTCTTTTCTACCATTATTATTTGTTACTGTTATTTCATTTTCTGAAACTATTGTAGCAACAACATCTTGATTAGTTTTAGTTGTTACACTATATTGAATAGTTTCTTCAGGTAATTTTTTAGTAGTATCTTCAAATAGATTAAGCATTGTAGCTGCAAAGAAGTAATCAAATGGAACACCATCTTTAGAACCATTTACATAATCACATGATTTTGTAACTTGAATCTTTATATATAATGCTAGTTTTGGTTCTTTTATAACAATATCTTTTTGATTTTCATCTGCAATTAGTTCTGCTTTATTTGCAGGATTATATAAATTTTCGAATGTTTCTGCTATTTCCCAATTTTCGCCATCCATACTTACGTAGATAATACCATTTTTAGGAACTCCATAAGAGTAACCTGCTTGTTTATTATATTGGATTTTTGATATATATCTTGCTTCATCTAACTTTATGACAATAAATTTCTTGTCGTCCGTTGCTACACGGCTTGTATGCCACATTGTATTTATGTTTCCATCTATACTATTTTTAGCATACTCAAGTTGATTACGTTCAGGTCTTATAGTCTCTGATGAGAAACTATCAATTGTTAAATGTGAAATTGGAATGTATTTAGCATTATTCTCTTGATTGTCTTCTGTAAATTGATATTCTATAGCGTCACTTGCAGCATAATTTCTTGTAGCCTTTGTCCTTATATAAAGCTTTCTTGTACCAGTGACAATTGGTTCTTTCTCTTGATAAGACGTCCATTCTCCATCATCAATCTTCCATTCAAGGTTTTCAATGCCAGTTATATTAATTAATCTATTTTCTAAATCATTTAAATATGGATTAATACTAGGAGTTGAAGACTTATGTATATTAATTATATATTTTGTTTCATCTCCAGCAATTTTAATTCTTATTCCATTTTCTGAAGTGATTTCATTTATTTCTTCTTTTGTTAATTGGTGACTATCAGATTCTCCATTTTTCCATGTAGTGCCACCATCTAAGCTATATTGCCATTCTTTTCCTTGTTGTTCTTCTACTAGAGAAATTTTTCCAGCATTTTGACCGTCGAATGAGAAGTCAGCTACTTTAACAATTGTTTTATCTTCGTATAAATTAAATGCTCTAGCTGTAAACCAATTTCCATTAGAAGCTCTTGTAGCTTGTATCTTAATATATTGAACTTTTTGCGGGTCTTCAATATCAAAAGACTTTGTATTTTTTATAGCATCGGCATTCGTATTTGCTTGATTTGTATAAGTAAGGTTAGTTTTTCTAGTTAATTCTACCCATTCTTCACCATCTACACTACCATATATAATACCATCAATAATTTTTCCGTTTCCGCCACCTGCAGGTACAAATTCTACTGCAGATATGAATCTAGGTTCATCTAATTTAATTGTTATATATCTTTGAGTATCTGAACCATTCCAATTTGAGTGCCAACGTGTATTATAGTTAGCATCAAGAGCATTGACAGCATTTCCTTTTTGTGAACTGCTAGTCGCTTCCGTAGAAACATTTTCTAAGCTTATATGTGAAACTGAAACATATTTTCTTTTAGCATTGTCTACATCTGCAGTAAAGTTATATGTTAATGTTGATGTAGGAAGTTTATTACCAGTACGTCCAACTCTTACTTGTACTGTTTTATCACCTGTCAAATCTGGTTCTTCATCAGATAGTTTTGTCCAATCATCAGTATCTTGGAATCTCCATTCTAAAGCAGTAGTTGTTCCGACTATTTTATTTTCTAGGTCACTAGCAAATAAATCATCAGGGATTACTCCATTTATAATATCAATTGTAAAACTATAATCATTTAATCCCATAAATTTTATTATGATATCATTTTCTGCTGTTAATTTTTCTATTTCTTCAGCAGTTAATGCAACAGAGTCTTCTTCTGTGAAATCAGAGAAGGTTAATCCACCATCTAAACTATATGCCCAATGTAGTGCATAAAGAGGATTTTTTACTATCTTTCCGCCATTTTCTCCGTCAAATGAGAAAGACATTGGATCTGGTTGAGCTTTTCCTAAAAGCACTTTCGCATGTGTTCTAACACCACTACCTGCATTAACAGCACCTATTGAATTGAGAGTTTCATTTGATACGTTAACAGCGGCGTTTAAATTTTCTTTTTCAATTCTATCAATATCTAATTTTTTCTCGCCTTCAAGGTATGGTCTGATTACATTTAATAAATCATACATTGCAACTGGATAATATTTATATCCGTCTGTAACTTTAAGAGCTAAATCATACCAGTCATCTGAAGTAATTGTTCCGCCTGCATTTTTATCACTCATAGCTTTATATAATTTAATAATATAATCGTAGCTATCTAAGTTTGTATCATTTACTTCTAATGCTTTAAAATATGTCTCTATTTTCTTATTATTATCTTCATAAGAGTTAGCAATCAAATTGTAATATAATGACTTTTTATATTTATCATAGTTATTTAAGTTTGCTTGCGCTAAATATAAGTATCCTAAGCTTGTTCCGCCTTTAGAACCACCAATATTTTGATCTGTAAAAGATTTTGCTCCCCAGTTGAAGATTAAGCGGTTACGTTGACCACCGCCCCAAGTTGTACCAGCACCATTGTAATTACCATATCTTTCAGACCAATAACCATTTCCATTATTATCTTGATAGTAAGTAAAGTACATTTCGTGACCTGGTTGATATGCTCCTACTGCAGGAAGACCATTAACCTTCCACATACTTTGGCCAATTCTAGATTGATCCCAGCATATTCCTCCTGCTTCAAAGACCATCCAATAACGTTGTATACCATCATTGTATGGCACTCCGTATTGTTCTAATAAATACTTTTGATTATACTTTTCTCTATTTTCTTCTGCATAAAGTTTTGCTTGATTGTAGTTAGGACTAAGATATGGTACCATTCCTTCACTGAAACTTTTCTTATAATGTGTGTATTCATTAAGCCAGATAAGTTCGTCCCCTCTTATACCATCACGCATAATCATACGTATTAGTTCTACGTGGTAATCTTTAAACCAATCATTTTGTACCATCTCACCAGCTTTACCATTATTAACGACTCTCATAAATTTATTTTCATCAAATAATTGTTTCATTAGCGTAAAACGTTCTACGTAGTCATAATTTGCTGCATATCCACCAAATCTAAGTGGTGAAAGGATTACATCAGTTGTATATGTTGCTGCTAATCCTACTGACATTTTCGCATATACTAAACCATTTTCGCCAGAGAATTCTAATTGATATTTATTATATATATCAGTTAAAATTGTCATAAAGTTTGTTGTATTACTAATTTCACCAACTTCGATTATTTGTTCAATTCTTTCATTGCTGTCAAGATACCAATTTAAAGTTTCAGAAAATCCCTTTTTGAATTCAGCTAAGTCTTGAATATTAGAGTATCCTAATTTATTTACTAGCTCTCTTTCAAGAACTAATCTGTAATTATTATTATAGTTTTCTTCTACACTATAATTTTTTAAAATACTATCATAATACTCTACAGTGTGTATTTTGTTGTAATAAGGGGCATCTTTATCAAAATCTTTAGTAATTAATCTTGCATTAGCAATTGTAGCATGATCAGCTGCATTTCCTCCGTTTGGATCTGCATAAATTCTTAAATATTTATATCCTTCAATATCTATATCTACATCTACAGCAGGAGTTGTTCCTTTCATATTAGAAGTTTTTATTTTTTCTTCCCATTTTACTCCGTCTTTAGAGACTGATATTCTAATCCATAAGTCACCGTTTGAACCTCTTGAACCATCAACACCAATGTAAGCAACAAAACGTGGATATTGTGTCGATAACTCTGATATATCATAAGTTACTTGACCTTTTGCATGAACACTAACACCTTTTGTGAAATATGTTCTCTCTCCATTAATCATTAAGCTTAATTTGCCATTTTCTTGATTTTTATCATGTTGAATTGAATGGCCAGCCCAACCATTATATGACCAGTTATTAGAAGTAATATAATTTAAATCAGATAAATATACTCTTTTTTCACCATTTGATGTAAGCTCTGCTGGACTTTTATAAGACCCAACGTTTGCTACAAAGCTTGTTACAGAATCTATCTCTGGATTAGTTCCTGGTATAAACTCTGAATAAATGATAACAAAAGATAGTAAACTATATAAAGCAATTCTTTTTATACTTTTCATTTTTTCTTTCATAAAAATCCCCCTAAAAATTTATTGTAAAGTATTATATTATATTTTTCGAAATTTGCAACATTTTTTATAAAAAAAAATACTCTTTCGAGTACTTTTAATTTATTATTTAACGTATGGAAGTAATGCCATATATCTTGCCCATTTAATTTGTTGAGCTATATGTCTTTGATGTTTTGCACAAGCACCAGTCATTCTACGAGGCATGATTTTTCCTTTTTCATTAATATATTTAGAAACAATCATAACATCTTTGTAGTCAACGCTTTTACCAGCACACATTTGGCATATTTTCTTCTTTTTACGATAAAATTCAGCCATGTTTTATATCCTCCTTTTTAGAATGGAAGGTCATCATCACTTAGGGCTACTTCACTACCGAAGTCTTTGAATGGATCTTCGCTAATATCAGTTGTAGCTATATCGTTTGATGCTCCATTGTTTTGATATGTAGGAGCTGTAGAACCATTTCCACTTCCAATAAAAGTGAAATTATCTACAACTACATCTGTTGTATATCTTTTAGTTCCATCTTGTGCGTCATAACTTCCAGTTTGAATTCTACCTTCAACAGCTAATTCTCTTCCTTTTGTTAGATATTTAGCTATTGCTTCTGCAGTTCCTCTCCAAGCAACACAATTGATAAAATCAGCTTCTCTTTCGCCACTTTGGCCTGCTGTACGACGATTTACTGCTAAAGTGAATCTAGTTTGGCTTATACCACTAGATGTTGTACGCATTTCAGGATCTCTTGTTAATCTTCCTACTAAGACTACTCTATTCATATCTTATCTTACTCCTCATCTAATTTAACAATTAAATGTCTTAAAACGTTTTCGTCTAATCCAGCTTTACGTCTTAATTCTGCTTCAGCTTCTTTAGAAGCTTCAATTTGCATTACGAAGTAATAACCGTTTAATTCTTTTTTGATTGGATAAGCTAATTTCTTTTCTCCAAGTTCTTTGAATTCAACAACGTTTCCGCCTAATTCGCTAACAACTTTTTTCATGTTTTCAGCAGTTGCTTTAACTTGATCACTTTCCATAGTTGCTTTTACGATAAACATCATTTCATATTTGTTCATTTTTTACACCTCCTTATGGTCTCTTCGGCTTTATATCCAGTATAAAGCAAGGAGTAAATTTCTTACTCGCTAGTATTGTAGCACTAAAATCATCGGAAGTAAACCTTTTATTTTCTTTTTAAAAAGAGCTATCATTTATTTGACAACTCTTTATTACGTTTTCTTATTAATTGATATAATAATATTGCTATTATTAAACCTGTAACTTCTATAACTAAAAATGGTGGGAATTTTTCAACAAACGGATACATTTCCACTATATTTGCTGGTATTTCACTTGAATATATATAGTTCATATTAAATATATGATTAAATGGCATCATTATGAATACAAGCATATTGGCAAATAAAAATGCTTTTATTATATCTTTTAGTTCTATTTTGTAATTTAAAGCAAAATAAGAAAAGAAAGATGCACAGATAAAAATATGATGTGAAATAAAATATTTCCAGAAATTAAAGTCATCAAATGTAGATGGTAAGTCTGGCCATAATATAGCTGGTATTGGTCCTATAAAGGATAGAAATAAAGTTAGTTTAAGCAAATTATCTTTTTTAAACAGAATAGCGAACATAAATAAATATCCTGATATAAAACATAATTGAAATGGTAAATGGATTTTGTAATCAAAATACCCAAATATATGTGGAGCAATATTATAGACAATCATATTTATTAGCATGATTATTGCTAAAACATTAAGTATTTTTCTTTTTGTTTTTTCTGGGATAGCAGAAATTTTATTTCTATTAAGATATATTACTACCAATCCTACCACTACAGATAAAATACATAAACAGTGAATAAATCCGAATGGTTTATATGGTACAAATGGATGTTCATTAACAAAGAATTCTCTTATGTACTTCATATTTATACCTATTTTGATACATTAAATCTAAAGTAGCAAATATCTCCATCTTGCATAACATATTCTTTTCCTTCTAAACGAAGACGTCCTGCTTCTTGAACAGCTTTTTCAGTACCATATTTTTCTAAATCTTCATAAGACATAACTTCTGCTTTAATAAAACCTTTTTGAAAGTCAGTATGGATTATTCCAGCACATTCTGGAGCTTTCATTCCATTTTTAAAAGTCCATGCACGACATTCATCTGTCCCTGAAGTGAAGAAAGTTTTTAAACCAAGAAGTTCATATGTAGCGTTTATTAGCATATCCAGACCAGATGAGTTAAGTCCTAGGTCTTCCATAAATGCTTTACGTTCCTCATCTTCATAACCAGATAATTCACTTTCCAGTTTAGCACACATAATTATAACTTTTGATCCTTCTTTGTTTGCATATTCAGTAACTAAATCTGTATATTTGTTATTACCAATTATTGCATCTTCATCGTTAACATTTGCTGCATATATAATCTTTTTCAAAGTAATGAAGTTGAACCCTGATATTGATACTAATTCATCTTCTGTATATTCAACATTTCTTAATGCTTCTCCTTTTAATAGAGATTCTCTAGACTTTCTTAGAGCAGCTAGTTCTAATACAGCGCTTTTTTCTTTTGTTGTTTCTGCTTTTTTTTCTATTTTACTAATTCTATTTTCAACTATTTCTAAATCTGCTAAAATCAACTCTGTGTTTATTATTTCAATATCTCTTATCGGATCTATTTGTCCTTCTACGTGAGTTATTTCACCATCTTCAAAACATCTAACAACTTCTACAATTGCATCTACTTCCCTAATATGTGATAAGAATTTATTTCCCAACCCTTCTCCATTAGAAGCACCTTTTACAAGTCCTGCAATATCTGTAAATTCAAATGTTGTAGGAACTAATTTTTTTGGTTGATACATTTCGTTTAATTTATCTAGTCTCTTGTCTGGTACAGTAACTACTCCAACATTTGGTTCAATAGTTGCAAAAGGATAGTTAGCTGCTAATATATTTTTTTTAGTTATGGCATTAAATAATGTAGATTTACCTACGTTTGGTAATCCAACGATTCCTGCTTTTAATGACATCTTAAACACCTCAATTCAGTTCTTATTATATAAAAAAACAATTGATAGTTCAATTGTTTTATGCTGTTATTGCTCCGTTTATTCCTATTGGAATTCCGATTAAATACCAACCTATTATCAAAGCTAATAATACTAATCCAATAACTAAACCATAGATTGTTTGATATTTTAACGTTCTAAATAAACTTATTGGTTCATCATTTTGATTATACTTTTCAATGTATGCTAAATATATGGTGAAATAAGCTAATAGTGGAGTTAATCCGATAGTTGCGCACTCACCGAATCTGGCTATTACTTGAGCAAATTCTGGGCTTAAACTATTGTTCATAAAAGCTGGAACTGCAGCTGTAGAAATAATCGCCCATCTTGATATAGATCCTGTTAGGAACATTGTAGATATTGCACTTATAAGAAATAAGACTATTATAAGGGGTAATCCGCTTAATGATGAATTTCCAATTATATTACTTAGGGAAACTGTTAATACTGTTCCAATATTACTTTTTTTAAAAATATTAACAAGAATTGATCCTAATAATATAAGTATTAGAGTTCGCCCTGTCCCATCTAAAGAATGTGTTAAGTCTTCACAAAAGTCATTGTTATTTTTTATTGTTTTAGCTCCTATTCCATAGAATAAACCTAATATTACAAAGAACATAGTTACAATAAAGACAAATCCATTACTAAAGAATGAGTTATAACTAAACAGTTTATCAATGTAGAATTCTTGAGAATAATCTAGAAAGTTTCCAGAGAATGGCAAACCTGGAATTATATTATAGATAAATATTAGTAAATATAAGGCTCCTGCTGCTATCGAAAAAATCAATCCTCTATATTCTCTTTTTCCTATTCTTAATTCTCTTTTTTCTTCTTTAAATTCATATTTTTCAACATTATTAATACTTATTTTTTCAGTAATAATTGTTATTATAGCTGAAACTAGTATAACAGCTATTGTCATTATGAAAACGAAGCATGTTGTACCAAGAACATAATTAGCATCTATATTGTTAGCATTTGCTAAAGAATAATTTAGCATTTCACTATCAATTGATGTTAGTAAGAAACTTATTCCACTACCACATGTTAGTCCGGCGTAAACCGCTACAATTCCAAGAAGAGGGTTTCTTCTTCCATAACTAAACATTAAAGCTGCTAAAGGAATCATTACTACATATCCTAAATCTCCTGCTATACTAAATAACACACTTATCAAAACTAACCAGAATGTTATTGTATATTTTTTGCAATATTTAGTTAAGATGGTAAAAGTTGTTTTTATAAATCCACTTTTTTCCATAATACCTATTCCTATAAGTACAATAATTATCATACTTAACGGAGTAAATGCAGTAAAATTTGATACAGTAGAGGTAAAAATATATTTTATTCCACTTAGACTTAGTAATGATTCTACACTTTCTGAGGTTGCTATATATTCTCCTGTTGTAACATCTATTTTATTATATGTTGCTTCAAACCCGATTAGGTTTAGAAAACCACTTAAGATTATTGTAATTAAAATTAAAATCAAAAAGGTCATAACAGGGTTTAAAGTAATACGTTCTTTAAACTTATTCATTATTGCCTCCAATTATTTTTTTTAATTTTTTTTCAAATTCTAATCTATCCATCATAATCTCACGATTACAATTTACACATTTTATTTTGATATCTACGCCCATTCTTGTTATCTGCCATTTATTTGTTTGACAGGCGTGAGGTTTTTTCATCTCAACGATATCATTTAATTTATAATTATTTTTCATTATGTACCTCCAGTTGTGGATATGGAACGCTTACTTTATTTTTATTTAATTCCATAATTATTACTCTATTTGCATCTCTTTTAGCTTGCCACTGAGTTTCTCTTTTACATTTATATGAAATTAAATAATTTATACTTGAGTCTGCTAGTTCACTTATACCTAAATAAGCTGGTGATTTTGGATCAACATTTTCTATTTTAGAAATTTTAGGAAGAATACCATCTTTAATTATATTTTCCATTTTTTCTACGTCTTCCTCATATGGAAGTGAAATGTTTATTTGAATGGCTTGCGATTCTTGAGAAAGATTTTTTATTTCCATAATATTTCTATTGGCAATAATTTTTACTTCACCTTTGTAGTTTTTTATTTTTGTGCTTTTTAATCCAAAACTTATAACTTCTCCTGTAAAGTCACCATATTCAACTATATCTCCTACTATAAAGTAATTTTCTACTATTATATTTATTCCATTTATTATGTCTTTAAATGTGTCTTGAAGAGCAAGTCCAATAATAGTTGCTGTAATTCCTAATCCTGCAACCATACCTCCTACATTTATTCCATAAATACTCAGAATAGTTAGTACTGCAATTACTAGTATTAAATACTTGGCAATATTTTGAAATAATTTAGTAATTGTTTTTCTTTTCTTTTTTTCATAATTGTTCTTTCCGTAATTTATTACTTCTTCTAAAACAATTGATGTTGTACGATACACAAAGTATGCAATAGCAAATGTTACGACAACACCATATACTTCTTTTTTTGTAATAATGTTAAGAATAACTTTTAGAAAATTAATCATTATTCACCATCCATACTTATACCAAGTATTTCAAGAATCCTATCTAGATCGTTATCTGAATCAAATGGAATTTCAATTTTCTTTGTTCCTATTTTTACTTTTGTCCCAATTCTTTCACGCATTATACTTTCATAAATCGTATGTCTTGCGCTATATACTGGTTCTCTTTTTATCTTATTTTTCTTTATTACTTCTGTATTGCTTGTAATTTTTTCTATTTCACGAACACTTAAGCCATCTTCGATTATTTGATCAGCAAGGGCATCAATTTGTTCTGGATCACTAAGCTTACTTAGAACTCTTGCATGTCCCATTGTTATCTTGCCTTCTTGAACATATTTTTTCGTTTTTTCTGGCAGAGACAATAATCCTAGAATATTAGTTATATAGCTTCTACTTTTTCCAAACTTACGTGCAGCTTCTTCTTGTGTAATATTACTTGTTTCTATTATTTTTGAAAAAGCTTCTGCTTCTTCGATAGGATTTAAATCCTCTCTTTGAATATTTTCAATGAGAGCTATTTCCATCATATCATCATCAGATAATTCTCTTATTATTGCTGGTATTGTATCCTTGCCTGCCATTTTTGATGCTCTGGTTCTTCTTTCACCAGCAATGAGTTCATATCCTTTTATACTCTTTTTTACTATAATTGGTTGAATTACCCCATGTTCTTTAATACTTTCAGCAAATTCTCTTAATGATTGTTCATCAAATTCTTTACGTGGTTGATATGGATTGCTTCTTATTTCTGTTAAAGGAATTTCGATTATGTCACTTTCCTTTGTTTCATTTACTATTTTCTTTTCAAAGTTATCAAAATCAATAACCTCATTAGAAAATAGCTGTTCTAAACCTTTACCTAAAGCTTTTCTTTTAGTCTCCATTTCTACTAATCACTTCCTTTGCTAAATTTTGGTAAGCTAATGTTGCTCGACTTGTAGGATCGTAGTCACTTATTGGCTTTCCGTGACTTGGAGCTTCTACTAGTCTTACTAATCTAGGTATGATTGTGTTAAACACTTTATTCTTAAAATATTTTCTTACTTCTTCAATTACTTCTAAACCTATGTTTGTTCTTCCGTCAAGCATTGTTAGTAGAACTCCTTCAATACGAAGTTCTGGATTCATATTAGATTGAACCATTATTATAGAATTCAGTAGTTGTGTAATTCCTTCTAGCGCAAAGAATTCGCATTGTACAGGTATTACTACAGAATTACTTGCAACTAAGGCATTCATTGTCGTTATTCCTAATGAAGGCTGACAATCAATAATTATAAAATCATATTTATCTTGAATTTCAGAAAGTGCATTACGTAATTGTTCATTTTGTCTAAACTCTGAATTTTCCAGCATATTTTTTACAAATTCCACGTCTACTCCTGCTAGATTTATAGTTGAAGGAATTAGGGATAAATTTTTAAATTTTGTTTTTATAATTGCTTCTGTTATAGTACACTCACCTGTCATAACATCATATATATCTTGTTTAAAATCACCATTATTGAAACCTAATCCTGTTGAAGCATTTCCTTGTGGATCTAAATCTATTAATAAAGTTTTCTTACCTTCTTTACCAAGTGCGGCAGCTAAGTTAATACTAGTTGTTGTTTTACCAACTCCACCTTTTTGATTTACGAGTGAAATTACTTTTGCCATATTTGTACCACCTTTTCATGTATTAATTCTCTTAATAATTTTATCATATATAAAGATAAATGTCATAAGTTTTATTAAATAAATACTTTTATGTTGATTGATTTTTAAAAATTAAAACTGATATGTTATATATCAATTTAAAACTTATATTTTATTTTGATTTATAATTCACTATTACATCTAATTTTTTGCAATATATATTCTAACATATTATTTATAACAAGGAAGTAATATCTTAAGTAACAAAAAAGTCTATGATATTCATAGACTTTTTTTATTTTTCTGCTTTGGAAGTTTCTTTTGCTTTTTTATTTATTTCTTTTGTTTCTTTGGAATCCGAAGAATTTTCTTCTTTTTCTGGAACTATTTTACCATTTTCTACTAGTGAAGCAATTTGTTCTCTAGTTAATGTTTCATGTTCCATTAAAGCATCAGCAATTAATAAAACTAAAGTTTCATGTTTAGCAAGAAGTTTTTTTGCATTTTTATAGCATTCTTCAAGAATTTTTCTAACTTCTTTATCAATTTCCAAAGCAACTTGATCTGAGAAGTCTCTTGATTTTGCATAGTCTCTTCCCAAGAAAACTCCTTCTTGTTTATGTTCTAATTGAATTGGACCTAAATCACTCATACCATATTCAGTAACCATAGAACGGGCAATTTTTGTGGCGCGTTTCAAATCATCTGAAGCTCCTGTTGTTATTTCGCCAATAAAGTTTTCTTCACTAGCTCGACCACCAAGTAGTCCAGTAATTTGGCCAATCAATTCTTCTTTTGTCATGATACCCATTTTTTCTTCTTTCGGAAGCATCATAGTATATCCGCCAGCCATTCCTCTAGGAATGATTGTAATTTTATGCACTTCTTGTGCTTCTTGAAGTTTTATACCAATTACAGCATGTCCTGCTTCATGTATTGCTACAAGACGTTTTTCTTTATCTGTTATACGACGAGATGTTTTTGCTGGGCCTAATAATACTCTATCAGTAGCTTCGTCAATCTCTTCCATAGTTATTGCTGCTTTATCTCTTCTTACAGCAAGTAAAGCTGCTTCATTTAATAAGTTTTCTAAGTCTGCTCCACTAAATCCTGGAGTTCTTTGACTAACATTTTCTAAATTAACTTCTGGAGCGAATACTTTATTTTTTGCATGTACTCCAAGAATTTCTTCTCTTTCTTTTGCATCTGGTAGATTAACTGTAACTTGTCTATCGAATCTACCTGGTCTTAATAAGGCTGGGTCTAGAACATCTGGTCTATTTGTTGCTGCGATAATAATTATACCTTCGTTTGCTCCGAAACCATCCATTTCTGTAAGTAACTGGTTAAGAGTTTGTTCACGTTCGTCGTGACCTCCACCTAAGCCTGTACCTCTTTGACGTCCAACTGCATCAATCTCATCAATGAATATTAAACATGGAGCACTTTGTTTGGCTTGTTTAAACATATCTCTAACACGACTAGCTCCAACACCTACAAATAATTCTACAAAATCAGAACCACTTATATAATAGAAAGGTACATTTGCTTCACCAGCAACCGCTTTAGCTAATAAAGTTTTACCAGTTCCTGGAGGACCTACAAGTAAAACACCTTTAGGAATTCGAGCACCCAATCTTTGGAATTTTTTTGGATTTTTTAAGAAATCAATTAATTCAGCAACTTCTTCTTTTTCTTCCTCTAATCCAGCTACATCTTTAAATCTAACTTTTCCACCATCTTCACTTAATTTAGCTCTACTTCGACCAAAATCCATACTAGATTTATTCGAATTACTTAATTTACTAAATAAAACAAAAGCTAAAATAACTAAAACAACGATAGGAACATAACTTAAAAGAGTATAAAGAATCGTATTTCCATCTGGATCTTTTTCAACATTCCATTTAAATTCATTGGTCGTTTGATAATTTTCAATAGTTTCGATAGTTGAAACAGTTAATTGACCATTAACTCGGAAAAATTCATTCTTTTTATAGTCCTTAAGTTTACCAGTTATCATGTAAATTCCAGAACTCTCTCTTTCCATAGTAGTAATTTCTGTAACCTTATCTTTACTTAATTCACTTAAGAATTGATCATAAGAAAGATCCTTATACTTCTTATCACCAATACCAACCATGATAAATACAGCAACTATTACTGCCAATAACACAAGATATGGAACAGATTGTTTAGCTTTATTTTTCTTATTCATTAAAATCTCTCTCCTTTTTTCGATACGTTATTATTATATCATATTCCTGTTTAATTGGAATATCAAATTGACTTTTCTTTAGGCCTGGAACCCATAAAATTTCATTATTTGCATCAACAAGTAACGGCCAAGCATCTCTTTTTTGCGAATTCACCTTTGCATCAATAAAAATATCATTAATTTTTTTATGACCAACCATATTCTTAACCTGCATTTTGTCTCCACATTTACGAGTTCTAACCATTAATGGTAAAGTAATATCTTTACTATTTAGTCTAATTACATAATTACTATTACTATCATTATTCTCATTTGTAAATATATAACCATTGATTTCTAAATTATCATGATATTCCCATTCAAAGTTAATATCTAAATTATTATGAACATTAAATAATAATTTATTATATTCTTTAACAATTTTTATATTATTTGGTAACAAAACTTCAATGTTAGGTTTATCACTTATTATTATCTTTAAAATCTCATTAACATGATTACTATCAACTAAATATAAATTATCAGGATATATTTCATTTAAAATATACTCAATTATTTTTCTTTTTAAATATGTATCCTCTAATAATAATAAACTAAAATCTAAGATATTATCTTTATACATCTGTGAAATTTTACTCTTTACTAGCAAATCAATATAATTACTTACATCACTTAATTCTTTACTAAAAAGCATAAACTTTTCATGAACTAAATTATCTTCATTTTTTAAAAAAGGCAATAAATGATGTCTATATCTATTTCTAGTATAATTATCTTCAAAATTAGTGTAATCTATAACATATTTAATCTCATACTCTTTATTATATTGTTCAATCATCTCTTTTGTAAGATAAATAAGGGGACGAATAATTTTATATTCTCTTTTTTCTGATATTGGTAAAAAACCCGAATATCCTTTCAATGAAGAACCTCGAACCAAACGCATCAGAATTGTCTCCATCAAATCATCTCCATGATGAGCAGTAAATAAATAATTAGAATTATATTTATTTAATAGTTTATCAAAGAAAGAATAGCGAAAATTACGAGCAAACTGTTCAAAATTGCCACTTGAATAACCAGTTAACTCCACTCCCTCAAAAACAATACCTAAATTTTCACAATAGTCACTAACAAACTTATACTCATCATCACTTTCTTTTCTTAATTTGTGATTAACATGAGCACATACAATTTTATAATTTAATCGATGTAATAAATCAATCAAGAACATACTATCAGGTCCACCAGAACAAGCCACAATAATATATTCATCTTTTTTTATATCAAGTTTATTCAAGAAATTAAGAACACTATCCATAACATCCCTCAAATCAAACAATAGTATAACTTACATTCGTGAAAATCACAAGAAAAAAGCATGTCTAAACATGTTTTTTACTTAACTAAAGAATTAGCTTTACTTTCTATTAATATTTTAACACCTGCTAAAAAATCTCTAATAAAATCCAACTTCTCCAATTTAACTGATAATTCAGAAATTGACTCAACAAAAACTGAATTAATCTCTTTACTAAAAGGACTAGTATTAATACTATCTTTTAATTCATTAATTAAATTATAACTATTTAAATAATAATCATCATAAATTTCAATCGTCCCTAAAATATTATCTAAATCTTCCTTATTCATAACATCTAAATATTGTGATAAACGATTTTGAATATCTTCAATTACAATTAATGGTAATTTAAGTTGAGCCATTGAAATAGAATATCTTAAATAATCATAAAATGCTTCGATTTTGGTATTTTTTTCCATTATGTTCACTTCCTTAGTGAATTATGCTAACACATGTTATAATTTTTTTCAACAACCAATCCTTATATAGTCTCAAAAAGATCAGCATGAATTATTTCTTTTCGCAATACTGCTGGACTAATAACTAACATATTATCTTCACATTCACCCGAAAATAACAATTTCAATTTATTTAAAACATCCATATTTGAACAAACGACATAACTTTTATTATCTCTTAAAGAGATTATATTTATTAGCCAATCTTTACCATAATTAGATAATACCTCTTCTATAAAGTATTTATTCGTAAGAATTTTTGAAATATCCCATATTGTTAACTGTCCCAATACATTTGGTAAATTATTCATTGTACTTTCAATTTTTAAATCATTTTCAATCGAAGCTTTTAAATTTTCTTCAATATAATTTTGACATTCACCAAAGTAATTATCTTTAAAATCATAAAATTTTGTCATATTCTCTAAAACATGATACGCATCCTTATCTCTCTTTTTAGTAATTTCTGCCGTAAAATTCAATGTATTATCAAGAAGTGCTGCCATTAATAAAATAGCTACTTCTTTATCCATACAATCTAAAATGTTCATATCCTGAAACTTTTCAACAATTATAGTAGCAACTGAACCAATACTCTCAATCGTTGCTTTATCACCTAATATATCTTTCCAATAATCTTGATAACCTGGATGATGATCAATTATCTCCACTACTCTATCTATATCAACAAATTCTTCAAAAAAATCTTTATTTGATAAATCAACCAAAATAAATTCATCTTCATCGGTTACTTGATAGTCATCTAACTTAAAAGAAAGATCTAGTAAACTCTGAGTAACACTGTAATTTGGCTTAGTACTGCTTACAGAAACAGCACCGATTCCTATACTTCTTAATAATTCACGATATGCTATCATACTAGCATAACCATCAATATCAAGATACTTTTTACCTGATGTTATAACTAACACATTATCTACCCTCTTCTTTATCAATCGTAAACACAACTGGAGAAAGACTAGCAGCTTGACTCCAACAAGTATCATTTGATGGAGTAATTCCATAAACATAACAAATAAACGCTGTCAAATTAACACCACTGGCAACACACATAATAACACCATCATTATCACAATTTTTAACTGCTACATCTATAGCTTCCATATTTCTTTCTAAAAATGGTTTCCATTCTTCCTCTTTCTCTTTTTCATTAAAACGCTCATCTTCAATTATTGAAACATTATGATATTTATTAATAATTTCTGCTGTATGTTTACAACGCAAGTAAGGAGAAGTAATTATAACATCAATTCTCTCCTTCTCATACTTTAAAGCGAACAATTCAGCTTCCTTTATTCCATTTTCTGTAATATCTTCAAGCTGTCTTAGAGAAGGAATATTGTGTCCATCTGTAATTTCTCTTTCTGCATGATGTAAATAAATAATTCGCATACTACTCCCCCTTAAAACCTTTTATTTTATTTTCATACTTTTTAAATAATTCATATCCCCTTTTAATTGCTTCTTCAATTGAATAATTATTAACATATTCTCTTAAAATATCAATTATTGATTTGTCATCAATAAAAGTTTCATAAAAGACTGAATAAGCACTTAAATCTTCATTAGTATATTTCTTAAATATTTCATTATTAATTAAAGGATCAATCATAGCTTCACTCAAATACCAAGCAATATGAGGATTATCAAACTCCTCTTCTTTATAGTTAGGATAAATTTCCATCCATTTTTGAAAATATAACATATGGCATAATTCATGAATACCTGTTGCAATAACATTATCAGCATCTTGATTATAATTAATATCAAAAGTATGACATAAAATATCTCTAGAACATACTGGTAACATACAAAGTCGACAAACAACTTCGTCAAAACTACATTTTTTATTTAATTTCTTTTCTAAATCACAAACAATATCATCATTAACTTGATTCCAAACCCTCTGATATCTTTCGATATCCTTAGAACCACTCTTGATTTTTTCTAAAGTTGGTCTAACTTCTTTATCAAGAATCATGTAAATCTCTTCATCACTCATATTATCATGAATTTTACCATTAAGTTCGGGAAATAAACGCATAGTAAACTTATAAAAGTCGAGAGGACTATTTTTGCTGTTCTCTGGATTTAAATAATATACTAAACTATCTAAATTCTCTTCAATATCCATATTAATAAATTTTACTCTAGGTAATGACATAACTATTACTCCTTACACAAAAAAATATTCTCTTTTATCAATTTACTTGGTTTGTTCATATCTAAAACTTAACTAATTCAATATCAACTTTAACTTCTGAAGCCTGATGAAACAAAAGTTTTAATTCACCTTCCATAACCCAAATTGACGTACGATAAATAAGTTTTTCATCTGACTTTGTAATATAATGAATTAAATAAGTTTTAGTATCTATACATTTATATTCATAGTTATATAAATCTATTTTTCGATCTTCCGTAAAATCCTGCAATGCTTTTATTGTTTCTTTCTTATCAAAAAAATATCCTGATTTACCACATTCTTTAAAGTTATTATGAATGGTCCTATCCAACCAATCTTTATCACTCATATATTCATACTTAAACAAATTCTTTTCGAATTCTAAAATCATATTTTTCATAAATCATCATCTCACTTAGATATACTATTTAATTATATCATATTTCTCTTTAATATCTGATAACACTAATTACAAATCACAAAAAAAGCTCGCATTTGCGAACTTTCCAATACATATGAAACTCTTAACGTTTTGAGAATTGTGGTGCTCTACGAGCTTTCTTAAGACCATATTTCTTACGTTCTTTAACTCTTGGATCTCTTGTAATAAATCCAGCTTCTTTTAAGATTCTTCTATATGAAGTTTCACTAGATGCATCAGTGTCTTCATCATAAATTAGTAATGCTTTTGTTATAGCTAATCTAATAGCTCCAGTTTGTCCAGAGTATCCACCACCTCTAACAACTACATCAATATCAAATGTTGATTCATTGTTAGTAGCTACTAATGGTTGTTTTAAATCCATAACTAATACTTCAAATGGTAAGTATTCTTTTACATCTTTTCCATTAACGGTAATTTTACCATTTCCTGGAACCATCTTAACTTGAGCAGTTGAAGATTTTCTTCTTCCGCTTGCTGTAATAACTTGTCTTTTCATACCTTACCCTCCTTATAAACTAATAGTTTCTGGCTTTTGAGCTTGTTGATTATGATTTTCATCAGCATATACGAATAACTTTTTATTCATCTTTCTTCCTAAAGGTCCTTTAGGTAACATGCCTTTAACAGCTCTTTCAACCATTTCTACAGGATATTTTTCAATCATTTCTTTAGCATTACGTTCTCTTAATCCTCCTGGATAACCAGAATGATTATAATACATCTTATCATTTAACTTATTACCAGTTAATTTTACTTTACTAGCATTAGTAATGATTACATAGTCTCCACAATCAATGTGAGGTGTGTAAGTAACTTTATGTTTACCTCTTAAGATATGAGCAGCTTTAGTAGCAACTCTACCTAATGGTAAATCAGTAGCGTCAATTACATACCATTTACGTTCAACAGTTTCTTTCTTTTCCATGAATGTATTTTTCATAAATATTCCCTTTCTTAAATCTTTATCTAATAGATTTCCCACATCTATTTCGAATCAAGAATATAAAAAATGTACCAGTTAAAATTATATGATAAGTACCATGTTTTGTCAAACAAATTTAAGCAAATTATTTAAAAAACACGATTTTTACATCAAAATCACTTATTATTCTCTTTATTATAAAGATTTTTATATATTTTTGACTTTCTCATCAATTCTTTATGAGTACCTGTTTCAACAACTTTTCCATCATCTATTACAACTATACGATCAGCATCTATTATGGTTGATAAACGATGAGCAACTATAACAATTGTATAATCTCCCTTCATACTCTTAATAGCCTTTTGAATTTCATCTTGAGTCTCATTGTCCAAAGCTGATGTTGCTTCATCAAATAAAATAATCTTAGTTTTCATCAAAAGAGCACGTGCTATTGCAAGTCTTTGTCTTTGGCCACCTGATAAAGTAACTCCTCCTTCACCAACTAAAGTATCATACTTTTCTGGTAAACTTTCAATAAAATCATCTAATGCAGCAATTTTACAAGCAGATTTTATTTCTTCATCTGTTGCATTTGGTGAAGTTAATAATAAATTATCTTTAATCGAAAAATTAAAGATATACGGAGTTTGAGTAATAATGGAAATATTATCACGAATTGATTCGCAATCTAGCTTTGATATATCTATTCCATCAATTAATATCTTTCCCTTATCAGGTTTATAAAGATAAGCCATTAAACTAAATAAAGTTGTTTTACCAGCTCCGCTTTTACCAACAATAGCTACAGTTTCATTCTCATTTATTTTTAATGATAACCCATTTAATACTTTCATATTTTCATCATATGCGAAACTAACATTTTTAAATTCAATACTACCAACTATTTTGTCAATATGTTTATCTCCAAATTTTTCCTTTTTATACGCATCATCATCTATAACTTCAAAAATTCTTGAACTAGATAAACTGAACTTCTTCAAATACTCCGTTAAGTTTGCAACACCATCTAATAAATTATATACTTTACCACGATAATTATAAAGAATAATGAATGATGGAATAGTAAGCATACTCCTAGTACATAAATATGCACCTAAACATAAAAATATAAAGGAACATATATATCTAACTAATGACTTTATTACGCTATAAATATTTCTTGTATTAATTAACTTAGTTCGTTTTAATGAAACATCATGAACTTTTCCTTCCATTGAAGTTAAAACTGACTCACTAGCATTTAAAACTTTAATATCTCGTATCCCTCTTATAACTTCCGTAGATAAACTAGTAACATCTTCTTGTAATTTTAGAAGTTCTTTTTGAATTGTGTATCGTTTATTAACACTTCTTTTATGAATCATATAACAAACTAAAGCTGTTATAACAGAAAAAACAAACATAACTTTATTAATTATAAATATCGTTACTAATACACCCATATTTGAAATAACATAGCTTATCCAATAAGCAAATTCCATGAATACACCCGATATCTCTTCTGTATCTTTGTTAATTCGATCAATAAAAACTCCACTTGATGACTTATCTATTTCTGATATCTCCAAATTAAGAATTGATCGCGTTAAATCCATTTTTATAGCTTCAATAGTAATATTATAAATTTTTCGATAGAAAATAGTTTTAAACAGGGCAAATAATTCTACTGAACAATTAAGTAGTAATATTAATAAACTAGTAAGTATAAGTTGTTCAAATAAACCATCTGTAATATTTAAAATAACCCTAGCTGACACAATCGGTAAAATAACTGAAATAATAGCTTCACAAATACTTACAAATAAATAGCCAAATAAATTACCCTTCGCCTTCTTAATATATCTCCAAGTTCTCTTAAGTTCCAAAATTGTTTGATTTTTGTCTTTATTTTTATTCTTCATACTTCCCCCTTAATACTTAACTTTAACTAAATATAAACCATTAGCAGGAACAGTAATATAATTACCACCTTTTTGATTTTCTAAAATTTCTCTTAATTCTTCCTTTGTAATCTTTTCTTCGCCAACTAATAGTAACGCTCCAACCAAGTTCCTAACCATATAACGGTAAAAACTTTTTCCTACAAAAGTAATAGTTAATATATTTTTATCTCTTTTAAATTCTATTTTATCAATTATGGAATTATAATTTTCTCGTTCTCCCGAGGTAAAAGCTTCATAAGAATGAGCTCCCAATAAAACCTTAGAAGCACCTTTCATCTTTGATACATTGAGCTCACGATTATAATTATATAAATAATCCTGCCTAATTGGATCATATTCTCCTAAATTAATAACATAAGAATAAGTTTTTGACTTCACTCTAAATCTCGCATGAAAATCATCATCCACAATCTCTGCTTTATTAACTTTAATATAAGGATACACCAAAGAATTAATCGCATTTACGAGTCTCTCTGGTGGAATTTCTACATCCAAATCAAAATGTACACATTGATCAATCGCATGAACTCCACGATCAGTTCTTCCTGCCCCCTTAACAACAACTTGAGATTTATTAATCTTTGTTAAGGCTTTCTCCAAATCTTCTTGTACAGTAGACTTATCATTTAATCTCTGAAAGCCATAATACTTTGACCCATCATAACTTATTCTTATTAAATATCTCACTAATAAACACTCCTATATATATCCTTTAAAAGTTCCTTGCTATCTAAAGTCATATCTAAGCGAGCATTTTTCTTATTAGCAAGTTTAATAAACTTCACAATCTCTTCATCTTCAACTAAATTCATATTTATCAAGTCAATCATTTTTCCATTATACACAACTTTCTTATTCTTGACAACATTTATTGTATCAACAATTTGACTCATAAAGACTAAATTCTTACTAATAATCAAAATAGTTTTACCATCTCGTTTTAAAGATCTCATTATTCTAATTAATCTCTTTTGATCACTATAAGAAAGTCCAACATCAAAATAATCGAATATAATTATATTTTTATTAATTAACAATAATTTTGCTAATAAAACAAACTTAAAATCTGTCTTAGACAAGTCTTTTATTTTCGTTTTTAAAATATTTGTATCCATTTCCAAATATTTAAATATATAATCAATTCGCTTATTATATTTTAAACGAAAACCATTTAAAAACTTCTTAACCGTCCATTCATCATCATATTCTATTCCCTCTATATCAATACCATTTTTTATTAAATCTAAAACATCGCCATAAAAACCTGTTATCTTTTTATCAACAATAATTTCTGACTTACTATCAGTGAATACTATTTCCATAATTTATCCACCAACTTTCTATTATCAAAATATACTTTATCTACAACATTATAAAGAATAAGATTTTGTGATAGATCGACAATAAATGGTAATTTAATACCCATATAGGGCAAAATACTATTTCCCTTAAGAACACTTTTAACATCAGTTGATATCACTGCTTTTAAATTATTTAAAACAACAACACCTTGACTAAAAAGCAACTCCTCTGAATTATTAGTCATATTAATAAGTTTTATCTTGTTTTTTTTAAGATATTTTATTAATGTATCTCGATAAGAAGGTGTTAAATAACACATCAAATTATCAATAACTATTACTTCTGGATTAACTATAAGTAAAGATAAAATCTTAATAAGAATCTTTTCTTCAACATTAACAGCATCAATTCTCTTATCTAAAAATTCTAGTATTTTAAAATACTTAGCAATCTCCTCAATTTTCTTCGTCGATTCTGATATTGAATATCCAAGTTTCTCTAAATAGTAAAAAAGTTCATCACTAACATAATCACAATTATAATAATTATCATCCATTACAACCACAATATTAGCCTTCAAATAATCAATATCATATTCTTTGATATTCTTATCATCAATATAAACATCACTATTACTAACTCTATTACATAGTTTCTTTGCAAGTAATGTTTTTCCTGAACAAGCAGGACCGATAACACTTGTAATTATGTTATGTAAGTCGATCGTGATGTCCATATCTCTTACTGTAATTCTCTCCATAACCAAAAACTCCCAATTCTTAAATTACTTTTTATTATAACATAAGAAAAAAAGAACATAAAGTTCTTTTTATCTATTTTTAAGAATTTTAACGGCACCTGTTTCTTCCATTGCAATTTTGTCTTGTTCTTCACCATAGTTAAGTGATAAGCCAATAACAAATACAAATGACATAAAATAAAGCCAAATCATCAAGAAAGCTATATTTGATAAAGCACCATAAAATAAATTGTAATTAGTAGTATTCAAAGATATATACCCATATATATTCGTAACAATTATCCAACCAACAGTTGTAAATATAGTTCCTGTATTAATATGCGATTTTTTTCTAACTCGATCTGGAGCAATCTCATAAAGAGCTCGTAAAAAAACAAACATAATCAACCAGACAATTGGTCCTTTCAAAAACTTAAATATTTCATATAAGGTATCATAGAAACTAACAAACTTTAATAAGCCAACTAATTCAACACCAAATACTTCAAATACTAATATTACTAAGAAAATTAAAACAATCGCTACTGTCATAAATATTGCTTTAATACGTCTTTTAAACCAATTACTTTGATTAATACCATAGATTTGATTACTAATAAGAATAATCGAATTACAACCATTACTAGCTAGATAAAACATCCATATCAAAATTAACGTTAAACCTAAATCAATGGAAGATCCTGTTAAGGCTGGAATTAATTGACTTGCTCCTCCAGGAATAACCCCATTAAGTAATTCAATAATATAATCCATATCAATGCCAAAGAATGAAGCTGCATAACCACTTAAAGTAACAATTGGCACAATACTTAATAACATGGAAAATGCTATTTGCCCTGGAAGGACTCCCATCTCTGGTTTTAAAATAATCTCAATAATTTTCTTTAAATATTCTTGTAAATGCTCTTTTGTCTTCTTACTAAAACTATTTACTTTTTTACTCATTTTCAGAAGCCTCATCAAGTTCTTTATTTTCACGCATTTGAATACTTGCTTCATTAAATGCATCATCAATTAATTTAGTATCGTCTTCAATCATACTAAATCCCATAGCAACACCTGTCTCATGAGGTAATTTCTTAAATTCTTTAACTAACTTTTTCATATATGTTAAGACTTGCTTCTCTGAATAGCCAATCATATATACTAAAAATTCATTACCATCAGTACGCATAACTTCTGAATTATCTAATTGCGTCTTAATAAGGATATTAGCAACTGCTTGAATTTGCTTGTCACCCTCTTCATGACCTAAAGTATCATTTAACGTTTTAACTCGATTAATATCCATTACAATACATGTTTGTGGATAAATCGTATTCTTATTCCATACTGGTAATTTTTCATTATAATAATTTCTATTTTTCAAAGAAGTTAATAAATCTATATATTTTAAACGATCTTCTTTTTTAACTTTAGTATTAAGTTTAACTTTCTTAGCTCTCTTACGATATAAAACACCTACAACTAATAATATAAATATTGATAATAAAATTATCTTAGCAATATTACCAACAATCTTCCCATTCTTTTCAACTTTATTATAAGTAATAATACCATTTCTTAATAGATCTGATGGATTAATTGTTTTCGTATAAGCATTAAATAATTTATAGAAAGTATCTTGATCATTCTCATACTTAAAAGTATAATTATTTTCTTCATTTAATCCCTTATAACGAACTGAATAATTATTAGCAATGTTATTAATATAATAATCATAAGTATACTCATCAATTACTAATATATTATCTTTTTTTACAATCGACTTTAATTCACTATTACTTTCATAAGTAATAACATTTATTCCCTCAATATCTTTAATCATATCATAAAGGTAAGAATTTTTTAGTACATAAACATCCATATAAGCAAGTCCATTTATATTAGACAAACTCAAGTCTACTCGATTATCAGCGACAACATAATAATTAATATCATTTAAAGCTCCACAATCAATAAAGTTAGTAATTATATTATAATAGTTATAATATAATTCTATCTTACCATTAATAGCCGAGGATACCATATCAGCCGATGTCTTATATTTCTTATAAGTAAACTCTACCCCTGAAAAATCACTAAAGCTTTGTAAATATTGCGCTGTAACTCCACCATATTGACTACTAGCAAGTATTTCATATGGACGATTTTCCGTAAAACCATATTTATATACTTTATTTGTTAAAGTATCTTCCTCTGCTTCCGTAATATTCAAACAATCAATAAATAATTTATAATTATTCTTATTATATGAATCATCAAACTTATCTTTTTTAAAAGAATTAAACTCTTTTCTAATGATTGAGTTAAGGACATCATTATCTCCTAATTTAAAATAATAGTACTTATTAAGATCCGAGATATGATTCAAAATATTAATATTATTACTAATTAATTCATCTTTATATTCATTTAAAGGAACCAAAGCATAAGAAATTGTTCCATTACCTAAATCTTCAGTAATCTTAGCATAAGTATCATAACTTTTAAAAGTTTCTGTAGGTACGTCAAAATAATTAACTACTTGTTCTAAAGAACTACCAATAACCGCAACATTAAGTGATGGAATAGTTGCTGTATCATTAATAAGTCCCGTATTCTTACTAACTAAAACAAAATGATCTTTAAATAATAACAATCCATTAACATCATAATTACTTGTTACTTCAAAACGATATCCATCATTAGCTGATAAATAAGATACTGTATTATTATTTATTTTTAATTTAGTATCATTTTTTACATAATCAATAAAATCAAAGAATACTCCTTCTCCTGTATCACCAAAAACTGGAATATCATTGGGAATAATTATACTAACTACATTAGCATTGTTATTATCAATCCACTTCTTTTCTTTAATTGACAAAGCATTTTCATCTTGTAAGGCATTATATATACCAAATCCTACAAAACATGCAACTAATGCAAACACTAAAGATAGGATTATAACATTTCTTCTTCTTTTCATCATTTTCACCCTTCTTATTTGGCAGTAGTTGTCTTCTCTTCGGTGTCATAACTATAATTTGACCAAGTTATATTAGTATTAGTAGAAATCTTACTTCCAAAGAAAGGATTATAAGATGCACGTTTAAAAATAAATTGTATGTCATAATAACTTCTATTATCTTCATTAATTTTCTCTAAACTAGAAGTTGCAATATTTTGAATTTCTTCATTCTTAATTTCATCGGCTACATCAACAGTAACATAAATAATTTTTCCTTGTAATCTAACTGTAGCACTGTTAACACCCGTTTGTTCTTTATAAAAATTTTCTAAATCTGTTAATGAACTTCCTAAATCATGTTCATCAATTCCATCTAGTCGATCCCCATAAGGACTAGTATTAGATTGAGCAACAAAATAAACAATTACACTTGTTCCAATAAGCAAAATACATAAAATAGAAATAATCATTAATATACAATAAATACGATTATTCTTATAAAATTTTTTGAACTTTTTGAACATTTCAAATCACCTCAAATAGTAACATAATTATACTACATTATATTATAATAAGCAATTTATAATTATAAGGTATTTTGACGAACTTTTTAGATTAATCAAGAAAAAAATATTAGAATTTTACTTCTAATATTTATAATAAAGCTTTATTTTCTTTTTCCACTTGAGCTTGAACTTGTTGCAATTTGATAGCTTGCTTATATCTAGCAATCGCTAAAAGAATTTTTACATCATATTTATCTCGCTCATATTCATGAGGATCAACTCGATAAGCTGGTTGAAAATACTTAATTCTTCCTAAACATTTAGGATCAGCTGATAAACATTCATCTTCATTAATCGGATCCCCATTCATAATTGAAGAGGCTAAAGAAATATTATCTAACACTAATTCTCCTTTTCGACCAACAAATAGATTTTCATTACCATTTAAAGTTGTCTTTGATAACAAATCATCCGCTAACAATTTTGTTTGAATAACATCTAAATTAAAACGATTTTTATTTAATATCTCTCTAAACTTTGTAGAATCGGTAGATTTATCAAAATATTTTAATATTTGATAATTGTTGAAATCTTCTGGTTTATAAGTACCATTAATAACACCGCCTAAAACTTTTATAACAGCATCATTGATGTCATAATCTCCAATTTCAATTTCACTATTTTTTATTTGATCAATTGCTACCAATAAATCTAAATCATCTCTTAAATCATCAAAAGTATGATCATTCGGATTATTTATTCTTCCATTACCCAAATAAATAATTTTACCTATGTCTTTAAGATTAATACCACGCATTTGCTCGGGTATTGACATCTCTAATTCTTCTAAATCTTGTATATCTCTTCCCTTATTTAATAAGCGATCTCTTTTTTCTATAGCATTATATATTTTAAAATCACCTGCAACAACCAATCTAGTCAAATCTATCATAGGTCGGTTTAATTTTACTTCTCCTGTATAATGATTTTCATAAATAAAAGGAGATGCTTGATATGGGTTTTGATCTTTATCCAATCGCGTACTTTTCAAATAAACATCATTACTAGCCAAATTATCAAAAACTTTTTTCACATCAACATGTACCAAATCATTATGATCAATTAAAAAATCCTTAAAATAATCTACACACCCACTTTTAATAAACTCATCAATATTATTAACTTGAGCATATAATTGTTCCAATTTATTCTTCGATTTAGTACCTTTAATAATCTTAACTAATTCATTGCGTTTATCAACTAAATATCTAATAATTCGTGATTTCTCAATATTAGAATTTAATAGTTTATACTCAAGACATAAAGCCTCATAAATCGATTTAAAATTCATTATTTTTTTAGCATATTTAGCTTCTTCTTTGGTTAACTCTTCACCATTACTAAGCTTATCCATTATAAATTTCATTTTATATGCAATTTCTTCAATTGGATAATTCATTACAACCACCTATTATAAATATAACATGTTTTAGATTATAAAAAGATAATTAGTTTTCTCTATTTACTTTTCTTTTACAAAAAAAGAAATGTTAATTATTTAACATTTCCATAAACTTATCTTCATCCCAAATTTCAATACCTAACTCACGAGCTTTAGCAAGTTTGCTACCAGCAGACTCCCCAGCAATTACCACATTAGTTTTCTTAGACACTGAACCAGCACAATTGCCACCCAAAGCTTCTATTTTTTCTTTTGCCTCATCACGACTCATAAAATTTAGTCCACCCGTTAAAACAAAAGTTTTTCCCGTAAAAGCCGTTTCTTCTTCCGTTTCTTGTCCTAAGTATTCCATATTAACACCCAATGTTTTAAGCTTATCAAGCATTGCTAAATTATCTTCATTTTGAAAATATTCAACAACACTTTTAGCAATAACATCGCCAATATCTCTAATACCATTTAAAGTATCAAAAGACGCTTTACTTAAACCATCTATATTTTTAAAATTCTTAGCAAGAATCTTTGCTGTTTTTTTACCAACATAACGAATACCTATCGCAAATAACAATTTCTCTAGTGAATTATTTTTACTCTCTTCAATGGCATCATGCAAATTATTAATAGATTTTTCGCCAAATCCTTCTAATAACTTTAATTCATCAGCATACTTATCTAACTCATATATATCAGGAATTGATTTAATATAACCTAAATTATATAAGTCCTCAACAATAGCGTCACCTAAACCATCAATATTCATGGTATCTCTCGACACATAGTGAATTAAAGACTCAATATCTTTTTTCTCACAAGCATCATTACAACAATAGTAAGATGCATCTTTTTTTATTAATTCACTTCCACATATCGGACAATTCTTAACAAACTCAAATGGATGAGCATTACTAGCTCGATTTTCCATAACAACGCTATCAACTCTAGGTATTACATCTCCAGCTTTGATAATTCTAACGGTATCTCCAATACGAATATCTTTTAACTTACAGTATTCCTCATTGTGTAATGTTGCTTTTGATACTAAGGATCCCATTACCATTACTGGTTCTAATATAGCATTAGGTGTAACTTGTCCAGTTCTCCCTACAGTAAACTTAATATCATTAAGTCTTGTTTGAACAACTTGAGCGGGAAACTTATAAGCACAAGCCCACTTCGGATAACGAATTGTATTACCCATTATTTCATGATCATGTAAGTCATCTAATTTAATAACAACACCATCAATGTCATATGGTAAACTTTCACGAATAGATCCCATCTCATGTATAAAATCAATAACTTCATCAATGGAAGAAACAACTCTATTATTGGGATTTACTCTAAGACCTAAAGACTCCATAAACTCAAGAGCTTCATGATGTGTTTTTATACCATAATCTTCAGGATCAGGCAAATGATATATCCAAGTCTCCAAATTACGTTTGGCTGCTACTTTTGAATCCAACTGACGAACTGAACCAGCCGCAGCATTTCGGCAATTTTTAAGAATTTGTTCTCCTTTTTCCATTCGTTCCTCATTTAAGTACTCTAAAGTTTTTTTACTCATATATATCTCGCCACGAACCTCAATATCGACTGGTTTATTTAACTTTAAAGGAATTTGCTTTATCGTCTTAACATTATGCGTAATATCTTCCCCAACAACTCCATCTCCACGAGTAGCTCCTGTTACTAACACTCCATTTTCATATCTTAAAGAGACTGACAAACCATCAATTTTTAATTCGCATACATATTTCGGATTTATTCCTTCTTTGCGAATACGCTCATCAAACTCTCTAATCTCATCCTCATTAAAGACATCAGCCAAACTCATCATTGGAATATTATGTGTAACTTTCTCAAATTTATCTAATATAACTCCACCAATCTTCTGAGTTGGCGAATCACTTCGCAGATAATCAGGATGTTCTTCTTCTATTTTATATAGTTCTCTTAAGTAGTTATCATACTCTTCATCTGTTAAAGTCGTTGCATTATCCAAAACATGATACTCATAGTTAGCTTTATTTATTAAATCAACAAGTTCATTATATCTGTCCATTTTCTATTCACCTATATATATTATACCAAAAATAACCTACTTTTTATACATTAAATACATGGATGTGGACAATCAATACAACCATTTATTTGTTTCTTTTTTATTACTTTAAATCCCCTTTCACCATTAACAATTATCGACTTATCATCACCTTTTTCAAGATCAATACTATCAACATCTAACGTATTATCTAATACTTGTAAATGATTACTTATAATATTAAAACCATCCTTAGTCATAACATGAACGGGTATTTTCAAACCAACTTGACAAATGGCATTTGGTTCAATTTCCTCTTTAACATATTTAGATGCACACGACCAAACAACATCAGCGTATTCGCGCATAACTTCTGCAGTATGTTTACTTATTCCTGTTGAACATAAGCCAAATTTATATATTTGAACTTGATTAGCATCAGCTAATTTTTGTAACTCTTCATGTAAATAATTATTATCAGCAGCAACTGAGACAGCAATTTTCTTATAACCAAGTTCAATTGCTTTTTTTACACCAGCTAGTTGATCTATTTGTGCCGAATATGGAAATACTGGTATAATGCCCTCATCAGAAGCAGTAGACATTATATTTTCATCTGGTGATGTATAAAAAAGCCCTGTCATTCTTTTAACTGCTCCTTGTGTCGTTGGTGCACTTGTCGTAATAATTGTACCTAAATTATTAGAAACTATTACCGCAGCATCTATTATATTTGATAAAAAGGCTGAAGACAAAGTTTCACTTGCTCCAAATAATACATTAGCTTCACAAGAATTCAAAGGACGATTCGTATCAAAATATCCACCCTTTATAACTACTTCATTAATTAAATTACACATCATCTTTTGTTGTAATTCTTGATCATCAACTTCTAAAGTATGTAATAATTTATCTGCTGTATTTCCACCTACTTCTCTCAATAATTTAATCATCAAAGGACAATATTTAATAGGAATACTCGTGGCTTCTTTAGCTTCTAAAGTATCTCCATCACGCACTAACAAAATATAGCTTCCAAACATTCGAGTAATATGCATCTCTTTACTAGCATAAAAATCTCTTATTCGTGAATTCAAACATCTTGCAACTTTATTACCATTCCAATTATTCCAATCATCTAAATACATTATCAATTGATCATTTTCTATCTTCATATCTAATATTTTTGTATTAAATCCTAATCCCCAACTAAATTTCTCATTCGCAAATTTTTCATCTAAGTATTCAAGTAAACCGGTTTGTTGATAACTATTATAATAATCAATTTGGTCTTGATCTAAATCAAAATACTTTTCTACATGAGGATTCTTTAATGGAATAGTATAACGATAAATATCACCCATTTCACTGTAATAGTAACAGAGCTCTCCTCCTTCCACTTCCATATCTTTATTTAGATTATATAAAGCTACATTATTAACTATTTCACAGTCTTTCCTTTTTAAATAGTTAAGTACTTCCATTTTTAACTGATTGATATATTCTATATAATTATTATCATTTTTTAAACAAAAGTGATGATAATCTCTTATCGATGCACTCATAGCCTCACTGTAGCTATACCCCATCATTTCATAATACCTTAATCCACTAGTTTCTCTTCCCTCATATGATGTCATTACCGTATGAAAAGACACTCCACTATCTAATATTTCAGAATCTTTAAATCCTAGTCTTTGATAAACTTCTTTTGCTTCTGGTCCAAAACCAAATTGCCAAAAGTCAATTAGTAAAGCATCTTCTACTTTATCAGTAAAACTCCCATCTTCCATCACATATCCATTTTTTGTTTCTAAAACATATTTTAATCCATTATGACTTGCCATAATTCTTCCTTCTTTCTAATTGCATTATAGCAAAACATATGATATAAATATAATATATATTATTTATATTAAATATAAGGTGATTTTATGAATATCAATTATGAAACTTACAAGATTTTTTACCATGTTGCTAATACCAAAAGTATTTCTAAATCTGCTGAAGAATTATGCATATCTCAACCGGCAGTATCATGGCAAATAAAGAACTTAGAAAATCAAATCGGTTGTACTTTATTCACGCGAACTAAAAAAGGAGTCATTTTAACTAAAGAAGGAGAAATTCTTTTTGCATATGTAAAAAAAGGAATTGAAGCTTTTAGCAACGGGGAAAATATATTAACCAATTATAAAAACCTCGATGTTGGAACAATTCGCATTGGTGCTTCAACTACCGTATGTCGTCACTGTGTGATGCCCTATTTAGAAGAATTTCATAAACTATACCCTAATATTGATATTCAAATTGTTAATACCCTTACCGAAAACCTATTAAATGACCTCCGCAATGGTAACTTAGATCTTCTTGTTCTAAATATGCCCATGAAAGAATATAAAGACTTAAATATTATCAAATTAATGGATGTCCAAGATACTTTTGTTGCCAATCAAGATTATTATAATAAAACAAAAGGTATGATTAGTATTAATGACTTAAAAAAATACCCCTTGCTTATTCAAAAATCACCATCCAATACTCGTGCATACTTAGATGCCTATCTCAAAGAAAATAACATTACTATAATTCCTAAAATGGAAATAGTAAGTTACAACTTAATCATGGACTTTGCCTCATCTGGCTTTGGCATCGCTTATGCAACCAAAGAATTCGTTGGATCCGAATTAACTAATAAAAAACTATACGAAATAAAAGTCGAACCACCAGTAAAAAAAAGATACATTGGCTTAGTTACACTCAATAACAATATTCCCAATTATACTGTAAATAAATTAATTGAAATAATGACCAAATAAACTTATGCCCATAGTTTTACATTTTTTATAATAAATGTTATAATACAAAACTATAAAAAAGGGGTGGAATTTATGGAATTTGAATATAATCCAGAGTTCTATCATAAATTTTTAAAATTTGTAAAATTATATATGCGCATTCTATATAAAGTTGAAGCAAATGGTCTTGAAAATATTCCTCAAGATAAAAACTACCTTTTAGCTGGTAATCATTTAAACATCCTTGATTCATGGCTACTAATGAGTGTGCTTGATACAGAGTTAAGATTTATGGTAGATAAAAAGCTATATCGTTACAAACTATGGGAATGGTTCTTTAAAAATCTAGGAACTTTTGAAATTGATCCTGATAAATTTGATTTAAAAGCTGTAAAAACAAGCATCGATTTAATAAAATCCGGAAGTAAAGTTGTAATCTTTCCAGAAGGAAAAACTCATAAAATAACCGAGTCAGTACCTTTTAAACCTGGAGTTGCTTCTATAGCAAAATTAGCCAAAACTTCTCTAGTACCTTTTGGTATTCGCGGGTCTTACAAACCAGGTGCCAATATTCGCATTAACTTTGGCGAGCCAATTGACTTATCTCAATACAAAAAAAATGAATACGATATGATTCTTGAAGAGAATGTTCGAAGATTAGAAATGAAATAAAACTGATTAATTCAGTTTTTATTTTGCATCAAAAAAGTGGAAACTATTTTTTTCCACTTTTCTTAAGTTCTTTTATTGAACAAACGGTTTCTTTCTCTTCTTTTATTTTTTCTTCATATTCTTTTAATTTCTTATTTAGATAACTAAAATAATTATTCTTTATTATCTTACTACTCATTGACATTTCTTGAGATATTTCATTGTTAATATCACGTATTTCTTCATCGGAATATTCAAATGAAGAATAGTACTTAATCTTTGTCTTTGAAGCATTATAGAAAGCATATTCATTTTTCCATGATCCATCAGCAAATACTGTCAACGATTTATAATCATCACTAAACATATCTGTTCCCATATAGAATCTTGGATCATAGTCAAGATTAAATAAATTTGCTAATGTTGGAAGTAAATTCATATAAGAAGTATAATCACTAATTACTTTACTTTCAATCTTACTATTATAAATTACTAAAGGTACTCGCTCAGCATTTAAATCAGTTGCTGTATTATAATCAAGAACTTTATTTAAATGTCCTTTGCTAATAGCATATGGATAATGATCACCATATAAAACAATAACTGTATTATCTAAAATTCCACGACTCTTTAAGCCTTCAAGTAAAACGCCTAAGCCATTATCTAAAATCTTCAACTTCGACATATAACGTCGTATATCTGATGGATATCCTGTTCCCTTAGTTAAATTATAGTATTTATCACCTTGAATTGAACTTGATGAATAAGGTTGATGAGAAGAAACTGTCGTAAGCCAACTCATAAAATTATCACCTTTTTTTACTTTCTTATCTAAAATCTTTAAATAAGCTTTCATAAAGTCATCATCATTACTCCAATTAACATAACTATTAGAATACTTAATACCTAACTTCTCAACTCCATAATATTCTCCACTACCCATATTCGTATGAATCGCCTTGCGTGGATAATAAGCTTGTGTATAATTATGAGCTGAAAAAGTAATATAATCTTGTTCATTAAACAAATTAAACATACTATCCGAATACTTATTTCCTTTATACTTACTTGCAGTACAAGTATTATAAATAGAATATAAACTAGTCATACCACTAAACTCGTTATTCATAGTAGCACATGAATTTCTTGGACTATAGTTATTTTCAAAATACCATCCATCTGATAACATCTTATAAAAATTTGGATAATATTCTGGATTAATAAATATATCATTAACTGATTCCATCATAATAACAATTAAATTCTTTCCTTCAAAAATTCCTGTCATTTCATTCTTATCAGTAATATCACGACTAATTAAATATTTATTAATTGAATTAATATTATTATCTTCTTCTTCCTTAATTAACATTTCCCAAGCTTCTTCATCAATATCTCTAGAAAATTCATTATGTTCGTCCTTATCAACTTTTGCAATGACATAATCTTCTGTTATTGTAACTGGAAATAACATTGATTTAATATCTAAAAAACAAAAACCTAAAGTACCAAATTGATCAATAGTAACCGTTGGATTATTAGCTGTTAAAAATAATACTTCATTAGATACAGTTTGTAATTTACTTTGTAACTTAGTCGATAGAACTGAAGAATAATAACCAATAGATAAAACATCCAAAGCTAAAACTGCTCCTAAAATAAAAAGGGTCTTTGAAACTATCTTAAAATTATAATTAAATTTTTTATCAATAAATATATAGTATAGTACTAAAAGAATAAATGGAATAAACGTTGTAAAATACACCAATTGAAAACTTCCTAAAAAGTCTTTGATATATGAAGTAACTGCACCTAATTGACTAGATGTTTGAAAACTCATATACACACCTAAAAAGTTAAAGAAACCTGCTTGAGCACAAGAATAAACACTAAAAGCTAAAACAATAATCGAGATAACAATTTTACTAACCTTACGATTCGTAAAAGCTAAAATAAAATTAACAATAATTGAAAATATCAACAACCCCATTAATATACGAATAGATGAAAAACTAAAAATACTTGAACCACTTATCAATTTATTGATAACTTCAATAGAAAATAAACTAATCACCATAACCAAAATATTGTAAAAATATCCCTTTTTTAATAACTTCTTCATTTACTTCGCACTTCCTAACGACTTAATATAATAGCACATTTAAGTAACAAAGTAAAATGAAAACTAAAAAAGTTATAAACTTTAATTTATAACTTCTATTTTATTTTCTCTATATTCTCTAATTATATTATATAATTCATAGCTAAATAATAAGAATGCGGGTATGACAATAAAAAATAAATTACCCTTTTTTGATTCTAAAACACTTAGTAAAAAACCAATTTTCTTATATTCTTTTGTACTTTTATTTGTACCAATTAAATATTTTTTATCAACACTTGTTCCATTTGTCAAAATGACTTTATCTTGATCAACACTTACTCGCTTAACATTAGACAAAACTGTTTTAACATCATTTTCACGTCTTTCACAATAAAACACATAATCATTTTCTTTAATATCCTTTAACTCAACACTCTTTACTACCAATAAAGAATTCTTCTTATACCCTAGCATATCACTGTTAGCAATAAGCAAACTATAATCACCAAATTGACTAACATGATATTCATTATAACTAAGTAATAATAAACTCATTAATAAAATAATGATAATTAAAAAAATAATAATAACACTTTCAAATATTTTCCTCATACAAGCCTCTAAATAAACTAACTTCATTATAACATATTTGTAAATTCTAAACTTTTAATGCTATCTTAAATTTATAAAGTTGACACATTCTTTAAAATACCATAAATCCTAAAGTTTTTATCGTTATATCTTTAAAATAATTAAAAAATTTGGTATCCTTATATTATATAGAATAAAAGGTGATATTTATGTTTGGAAAAATTATAGGTTTTGATGGAAGTAATATCTATGTCGAAAACTTATCAAAAGTAGCCGATACTAATTATATCGGTTTTCATGTCGTATTTGATGAAAAAGATCATAAAATTGTTGGTGAAATAGTTGGAATTAATCCCGAAAAAATAACTATTTACTTAATTGGTGAAATTAATGATGGTTCGTTCTCTAATGGAGTGTTAAAAAAACCAAGTATTAATACGATAGCAAGAATAATTTATAAATCTGAATTAGAATGTATTTTAGGCAGTCAAGATTATTTATCAAAGAGTAATCTTCTTTTTGGAACATCTCCTATTTATAAAGATTACGTCATAACTAGTGACATCTCGGGTTTCTTCGCAAATCATTTTGCTATTCTTGGTAATTCTGGAGCTGGTAAATCATGTGGTGTAGCAAGATTACTTCAAAATATCTTCTACACATCAACTAATGACATCCCACGAAATGCCCATATATGCTTATTTGATGCCTATGGTGAATACTATGACACATTTAATGAAATGGATAAATTCCCTGATTTACATTTCAAAAAATATACAACTCAATTAGAATTTGGCTCATCAGAATTATTAACCATACCAGCATACTTCTTAGATGTTGATGATTTAGCCATTTTATTAGGTGCTACTGATACTGCACAATTATCAGTATTGCAGAAAACACTAGACCTAGTAAAAATATTTACATCGCAAGATCCTAAAGCAGAAGAGTATAAAAACAATATCATTGCTAAATGTATATTAGAAATTTTATCAAGTGGTAAAACATCATCACAAATACGTGATCAAATCACATCTGTATTATCCGAATATAATACCAATTCTCTTAACTTAAATTCTCCTATTCGTCAACCAGGTTATGATCGTACTTTAAGACAATGCTTAAATATCGATGAGCAAGGTAAGATTAATGCCATGAACTTAGTTGTTGATTTTGTCCAATCATTTTATAAAATTGATTTAGAACAAATCAAACTTCCTGAAAGTAATCCTTATACTCTAAGTGATTTATACTATGCATTAGAGTTTGCCTTAATAAACGAAGGTTCCTTAGTAAGTGACTCAGTATTTGAAAAAAACAATATCTTAAAATCACGTTTATCACAAATCATAAATTCCGAAAAAGTAAATTACTTTCAATTTAATGAATATGTATCCAAGAATGAATTTGTTGAAAATTTCTTCTTAACTGGACCAAATGGACAAGTTGTTCAACTAGTTGATGTTAATCTATCTTTTATTGATGACAAATTCGCTAAAAGCTTAGTAAAAATATTTACCAAATTATTCTTTGAATATACAACAACTATCGAAAATCGCGGTTCATTCCCAATTCATTGTCTGCTTGAAGAAGCACACCGCTATGTTCAAAACGACACAGATATCAACATCCTTGGTTACAATATCTTTGACAGAATAACTAAAGAAGGTCGTAAATATGGTATGATTCTTGGTTTCATAACTCAAAGACCAAATGAATTATCCAAAACAGCCTTATCACAATGCTCAAACTTTATTGTATTTAGATTATTCTATCCGGATGATTTAAACATTGTTAAAGGAATATCATCAAACGTAACTGACGAAACTATTGAAAAAATTAAAACTCTTCATCCAGGTATGGGCTTAGTATTTGGTACAGCGTTTAAAATCCCTTTACTTGCTCAATTCCCACTGCCTAATCCATTACCAGTTTCAACTAGTATAAAAATCGATAATATCTGGTATCAATAGAAAAACCACCGCAAGGTGGTTTTATTATTATTAAATAAAATAAAAAGAAGTTTAATTCAACTTCTATAAAAACACGATGGTGTCCCGTTGGGAATTCGAATCCCAGACCCTCTGATTAAAAGTCAAATGCTCTACCGGCTGAGCTAACGGAACATATAATGGTTGCCTCGGATGGATTCGAACCATCGGAATGTCAGAGTCAAAGTCTGATGCCTTACCACTTGGCTACGAGGCAATAAGAAAGTGGTGGAAGGACATGGATTTGAACCATGGAACCCGAAGGAACAGATTTACAGTCTGCCGCGTTTGACCACTTCGCTAACCTTCCATAAAAAATGGTGCCGACAGAGGGAGTCGAACCCCCAACCTACTGATTACAAGTCAGTTGCGCTGCCAGTTACGCTATGTCGGCATAAAAAATGGTGGGCGATATAGGACTCGAACCTATGACCCCCTGCTTGTAAGGCAGGTGCTCTAACCAACTGAGCTAATCGCCCGAAATATATTCGAAAAATAAATTAAATGGTGCCCGAGGCCGGACTTGAACCGGCACGAGCTTTAACACTCGCAGGATTTTAAGTCCTGTGCGTCTACCTATTCCGCCACTCGGGCATAGGCACCACATGCTTCTCGATAACAACTTTAATATACTCCATATTTAGTTGTAAATCAACACTTTTTTACAAAATAATTAAAATGGTGGCTCCAACGGGAATTGAACCAGTGACAC
>JAAGKN010000546.1_pt1 | contig 153590 bp, 140 predicted proteins | sample 6206371 | NCBI WGS metagenome assembly JAAGKN01 (sample SAMN11533720, study PRJNA540317) | gut metagenome | isolation source: fecal pellets from male and female animal of same cohort | host: Peromyscus leucopus | place: USA:CA | collected 2017
TCTGTATATAAATAAAAACAAAACGCGATAAAAAATTGCTATAAAAAGTATAGAAAAAGTATATACAAATATACAAAAATACCTTAACAACAGCGAAAATAAAGGAAAAGAGCAGTATATATCAAAATTAACAAAACTTAATAAAACAATATTTAAAACTATGAAAAACATCAAAAATATTAAGAAATATTAAAAAAGAGATGAAAAACATCTCTTTTTAGTTCTTATATGCTAAATCAGGCTTTCTTGCTGCCAATGTTTCATCCACTTTTCTAACGGGTGTGTTTATCGGATGTTTTAATACTTCTTCCGGATTGGCTTTTATTTCGTTTGCAATTTCAATCATTGTGTTGATAAAATTATCTAAAATCTCTTTATTTTCTGATTCGGTCGGTTCTATCATAATTGCTTCGTGTACAATTAACGGAAAGTATATTGTTGGCGGGTGGAAGTTTGAATCCATTAATCGTTTTGCTATACCAAGAGTATTTACACCTTGTTCTTTTTGCCAATCACCTGATAAAACAAACTCGTGCATACATTTTCTGTCATAAGGCAATAAGTAGTGCTCTTTTAGCTTGTTCATCATATAGTTTGCATTTAAAACAGCATTTGCACTTACTTCTCTTAGTTCTTTTCCCATAAGTAGTATATAAGCATAAGCTCTGACTAAAATTGAAAAATTACCGTAAAAAGCTTTCATTTTCCCTATTGAGTTTTTTAGATTATAGTTTCTATAATATTTTTTACCGTCATAGTCTATAACAGGTACAGGCAAAAATTCTTTTAATTTATCAACTACGCCAACAGGTCCAGCACCCGGACCACCACCTCCGTGAGGAGTTGAAAATGTTTTGTGAAGGTTCATGTGTACTATATCAAATCCCATTAATTTAGGATTTGTATAGCCCATAATTGCATTCATGTTTGCACCGTCATAGTATAATAAACCGCCAGCTTCATGTACTAATTTTGATATTTCAAGAATATCTTCTTCAAACAAGCCCAATGTATTTGGATTTGTAAGCATTATTGCTGCTGTATTATCATCTAAAACAGCTTTTAAAACTTCTATATCTACTAATCCTTTTTCATTTGATTTTATTTCTACTATATTAAATCCGCACATTGCAGCACTTGCAGGGTTTGTTCCGTGTGCAGAATCAGGAATAATTACATTTGTTCTTTTTTCTCCGATTGTTTCAAAGTATTTTTTTACAATCATCATTCCGCAAAGTTCACCGTGAGCACCTGCTGCAGGCTGCAATGTAACTGCATTCATACCTGTGATTGCTTTTAATGCTTCTTGAAGATTGTACATTAATTTTAATGAACCTTGAGAATCTTCATCGCATTGAAGCGGATGCAGCTCACAAAAATCTTCAAGTCCTGCCAGTAGTTCATTTACTTTAGGATTGTATTTCATTGTACAAGAACCTAACGGATAAAAGCCTTTTTCAATGCAGAAGTTTTTATCTGAAAGTTCTTTATAATGTCTCATAACTTCAAGTTCTGAAATTTCAGGAAGTATTGAGTCTTTGTTTGTTCTTAAATATTTTTCATTTATGAATTTAAAGTTCGGTTTTTCTTCTGTTAAATTAATTCCTGTTGTATTCTTTTTACTTTTTTCAAATATAAGTTTTGTCATCATATCCCCAATATATAATTATTTATATTGTATAACTTTTTCGCAAGCTTCTTTTGCTCTTTCTTTTATCTCCGTTAAATCGGCATCTTTGTATAATGAACGTCCGATACCTACTGCGGTAGCACCTGCAGAAAGATAAGAAGGAATATCTTCAATATTAATACTTCCTGCTGCTATTACATTTAAGAATTTCATTGGACGTAATAAATCTTCAATATAATCAGCTCCGCCCATTGGATTTGCCGGAGAAATTTTTATAAGTTGGGTTCTTGCTTTCCAAGCTGTATATGCTTCATTTGGAGTTGTTGCAGTCATTATTAACGGTGTTTGTTGACTTTTGCATAATCTAACTAAATTCATTTGACATACAGGGGAAACAATAACATCTGCACCGGAATCTATTGCTATTTGTGCTTGTCTTTGAGTGATTATTCCGCCTGCCATAATTAATGGTCTGTTGTCTTCTTTTGTTATTTCTTCAATTACTTTTACCATTGAAGGTGTTTCAATAACAAGTTCTATTATATTTATACCGCCATCTGTCAGTGCTTTTATAATATCTTTTGTTTTATTAGCTTCTTGCATTCTTAGTACTGCAAATAATTTTTCTTGTGTAATTTTTTCTATCGGGTTCATATCTATTTCTTTCTTAATTTCAATAAATTTTGCATAAATGCATTTTCTATTTTATCTGTATTTTCATTTCCTAATATAACTTCTAAATCTTCTTTAAATTTAGTTATATCTTCATATTTTCTTAAAATACCGTCAATTGCAATGGAAATATCACCTGTTTCTTCTGATACCACTATACAAGCAGAATCTGATATTTCGCTTGCTCCGATTGCTGCTCTGTGTCTTGTTCCGTATCTCCAGCTTAATTTAGGGTCTTCAGTTAATGGTAATAATACCCCTGCTGCTAAAATTTTATCATTGTGGATAACCATTGCACCGTCGTGAAGCGGAGTATTCGGGAAGAATATTGTTAATATTAATTCTGCTGATATATCTGCATTTATTGTTGTTCCTACTTCATTATAAAAAGATTTATCTTTTTCTTTTTGGACAACAATCAATGCACCTCTTTTTACTCTGCTGCAATATTTAACAGCTTCTGTAATTTCTTTTATAACGTTTGTTTTTTGCTCATCTTTTGATGTATTTTTAAATGAAAAGAAATTTTTAGCAACAAATTTTGTTTGTCCAAGGTGTACTAACAATTTACGTAATTCAGGCTGAAATACTATAACGAGTGATAATAGTATACCGCTTAGTAAGTATTGTGCAATTTGACCTAAAATTTGAAATTCGAGTTTTATTAATAAAGCACTGAATGCCCAGGCTGTAATAATAAATAAAAGAATACCCCTTACCAATTTTTCTGCTTGAGTGCTTTTTATAAAACGTATATATATATAACTTAAAAATAGCACAACAACTAATACTTGCAGAAAATCTTTAGGTGTAAAAGAAGCATTATTTGCTACAAGTTCTCCTCTTGTAAAAAAATCTCTGTAAATATTTAGTATTGTGTCAAGCATTAATTACCTAATTTAATCTGTCCGGAATTACATCTGATTCGCATAATTGCTCATACGTTTGTCTATTTATTATGATATCAGATTTTCCATTATTTACAAGTACGGCGCAAGCTTTTAATGCTCGATTGTAATTTGATGACATGGAGTAGCCGTATGCTCCTGTAGTATAGAAACAGATAGTGTCGCCTTCCTCTATTTCGGGAAGCATAACATCTTTTGCTAAAATATCACCTGATTCACAGTGTCTGCCTGCAATTGTTACTTTTGTATCTGCTTTTTCATTAGGCTTATTTGCTATTTCAACGGTATATTCTGCTTGATATAAGCTCGGTCTTGCATTGTCTGACATACCGCCGTCTACTGCTTGATATTTTCTTCCGTTTGGAACTTGTTTAGAACTTCCTGCCGTATATAGTGTTACACCTGAAGTTCCAACTACGCTTCTTCCGGGCTCTATAAATACGGTCGGTTCTTCAATGTCATATTTTTTAGAATTCATATTTATAGAGTCGATAATAGTTTCAGCAATTTCATAAACGGATATAGGAGCATCTTTTTCTGTATATTTGATGCCTAAGCCACCGCCAAGATTTACTGTTGTCAACTTTATGCCGAATTGTTCTTGTATTCTTTTTATTTCTTTGAATATAACTTCTACTTCATCAAAATATACTTTCTTTTCAAAAATTTGTGAGCCGATATGAGCGTGAAGTCCGATTAATTTTAAATTTGTATATTCCTCTTTTATTAGTTCGATTGCTTCATCAAGTTGAGTTAAATCAAATCCGAATTTAGAGTCTAAATGACCTGTTTGAATATATTCGTGTGTATGGCATTCAATTCCCGGGGTTATTCTTAAAAGGATTTCAATATTTTTATTATGAGATTTTGCAATATCATTAAGGAGTGCAAGTTCAAAGAAATTATCAACAGAGATAGTTCCGACACCAGCTTCTATTGCAAAGTTTAATTCATCATATGATTTATTATTTCCGTTAAATAATGTCTGCGACATATTAAATCCTGCGGATTTTGCAGTGTAAATTTCGCCGCCTGAACATAAATCCAGTCCGAAACCTTCTTGTTCCATAATTTTACACATTGTTTTTGTCATAAATGCTTTTGATGCAAACATCATTTTCATATGAGGATAGGATTTAAACGCATCTTTATAACTTTTTGTAATTGAGCGAATTGTTGCTTCATCAAATACATATAATGGTGTTCCGTATTTATTTGCTAAGTCAACTAAATCACATCCGCCGATTTCTATGTTTCCGTTATCATTAATTTTAGTTGTAATTGGTCTAATATCTTGATTTGCGGTTTTCATAATATCTCCTCATATACCTTTTTCTATATTTTATCATAAAGATTTATAGCTTGATTAACGAAATAAAAGTATTATTATATTAATTATGAGAAAATTACTTTTATTATTTTTTATATTTTTAGCTTTTATTTCGCATTCTTTTGCGGCAGATTTTGATTGTGATGCATTATATGATGCGGCTGAACCTTTTTCATCAAAACTATATAATGATATCGATCCGTTTGAAGATGAAGATTCTATTAAATATGCTTGGTCTCCGTATCCTTTGTTTAGAACATCCGCTTTTTTATATTTTAAAGATTACACAATTGAACCGGGATATTATTCGTTGACACCAAGAACTCTGCAAGGTAAGGATTATGTATTTTTCAAACAGGGTGGAAAAGTTGTGTTTATCATTCCTGTTGCAAAAAAAGAACAAACTCCTTTGAATTTCTATGATGCTAATGTGCCTAAAATTCATCAAACAAAAATGCAGAAATTTGCTGCAACAGTAAGAAAAAAGTTTTATGATACAGCAAAGGATTCAAGAAGAATGACTCCGCCAAGTTCACTTGTTAATGTTGATGTTGAAGTTAAATATATAATAATTACTTTATATTATGGTGATGATAAACATACGCTTTTGTTTAGACGGACTCCGTATTAAAGACAAAAAAGAAATGACTGACAGGTTTTGATTTTTCGTCCTGTGATTTTTACATACGTAAAATCAATGGACTTCAAAAGCAAAACCTGTCAGTCATTTCTTTTTTGTCTTTATTTGTTTTGTTCAAATATATTTTTTTCTTTTGTCAGTCTTTTCTTTGTAACTAAGTAACCACATTTTGAACACGCAAAAATTTGATTGGTTGAATCTATAGGCATAAAATGATGTTTGCATGTTATAACATCTTCAAGCTCTTGTTCTTCTGTGTTATTTATAATTATTTCTTTTTCTTTTTTTGTGTATTTAAAATATATTTTTAATAATTTTTCTATAATATACATTTATAAAATCTTCGTAAGTACTATTGATATACATATTAACAATGTAAATAAAGAAAGCAAGTTTCTTACAATTAAAAATTTTAATAGAAAATCTTTTTGATTTTCGCTAACTTTATTCAATTCACTTATATCACCCATAAAAATGTTTGTTTTTATCTTTTTTTGCGGGTATTTTACGTGGTTTGTCATAACTATAAATAAATTTATTGCTGTTGGAACGCTTAATAGAGTAATCAAATAAATTGGACTGATAATTTTTAATACTGTACATATTAATATATTCAAATATGCTAAAATAACTATTAAAAATAATAGTAACAAAGCATTGTATTGCGTTTTACAAAGTCTGCAAAGTGTCATTTTTCTGTTTTCTTCATCGTATTTAAAATCTAAAAGCATGTGATTGTGCAGAACAGCAACAGAGAGTAATCCCGTGGAAATTGAAATTAATAATATATCAATAGAAAAATGTCCGGTCATTGTATAAAAAACACCTGAATATAATAATGGTGAAAATACAAGTGCAACAATGAGTTCGCCAAACCCTAAGCTTCCCAGCAAAGGATATAGAATGCATAAAACAGCACTGGGGATAATTAAGTATAATAATTTTGTTCCATATATATTAATGAAAAATAAACCAATAAAGAGGGTACTAGAAAAAAGAATAAACGATGCTATATAATATTGTTTTAAGGATAGTTTCCCTTCAAAAATGCAAGAACATTTATTTTTTTGAAAGTTAAAGTGTTTCTTTTCTCCGTTGTTTATTTTGATTTTTTCAAGTGTATAATCAATCGCATCATCAAAAATATTTGTTGCAAGGTGAAGTAAAATAATTCCAGCCAATGATATTATGCCATATAGTAAATTCCCGCCGTTAAAGGCAGCAAATAAGAACGGAACAAGCCAAGACATAACCGATATAGGTAATGAATATGCGCGTAAAGCAACCATCCACATGCTAAAATTGTTCGACCATAAATGCATGAAAGTAAAAACTCCACCAATATACTATAAGCATAACGTAAAAATATAAAAATAATATTAAATTTTGTTACAAATTTTAAGCTGGTATTAAACGAAGAGATGTAATAAGAAAAAAACAATCGTAATCTGTACTGAAAAATATTCTCTAAAATATATTCAAATCTAAAAAAATATGATATAATGTTAAAACGAGCTGCGATAAAGTGTTCAAAATACATTTTATACAGTTTGAAAACAAAATGTTAAAATTTTGTAAAATAAAATATAGAAAAATGGCAATTAATTAACACAAGTATTTTTTATATATAAGTGATGGTAAGTAAGTAAATTTTTTGTCGGAGGAAGAATGACAATAAGTGTAAACTCTAGAAAAAAACAAGCAAAAAAATCTTTTGATGAATTATTAAATGATTTAAGAACAAGCAATTCAGAAAAAGTTAGATATAATGCAGCAAGAGTTCTTGGTGAAATGGGTGATGCTAACGCAGTTGAACCATTAATCGATGTATTAAAAAATGACAGAAACGGTTCTGTTCGTTTATATGCAGCAAGAGCATTAGGTGAACTTGGTGAAGTTTCTGCAACTATTCCTTTGATTGAATCATTACGTGAAGATAGAAACGTTGACGTTAGAGTTCGTGCAGCAAGAGCTTTAGGCCGTTTGGGCGGTAAAGAAGTTGTAGAACCGTTAGTTGAAGCATTAAATGATGAAAATCCTCAAGTTTGTATTACAGCAACTGATGCTTTAATTGAAATTGGTGATGTAGCTACAGATTCTTTAATCGAATCTTTAGATAGTGAAAAAGTTAACGTTAGATGCGATGCTACAAGAGCATTAGGTGAAATCGGTAATCCAAAAGCTGTTAACTACATTATTAAGATGTTAAAAGATGAATGGGTTAATGTTAGAATTTATGCTGTTACTTCTTTAGGTAAATTAAACGATACAGCTGCTGTTCCATCTTTAATTGAAGTAGTTCAAAACGAAAAAGAAAACGATTTAGTTAGAGCAGGTGCTGCTGCAGCATTAGGTGTTCTTCGTGATCAAAGAGCTTTGCTTCCTTTAAGAGAATTAATTGTTAAAGCTGAAGAATTAGGTGAATTAGAAGATACAGCTTTAAAATCATTCAAAAAAATTATGGCTGCTAACTGGAAACCGGTTAACGAAGCTCAAGCAAAAAAAGTTGGAGCATAGTAAAATAAAATACTTAAAACGCTCTATCCTATTAATGGATAGAGCGTTTTTTTGTTTTGACTTTGCCCCTTGTTTTATTTAAAATATAAAAAGATAAGGGTTTATGTATGAAAATTAAAGCTGAAAATCTTGTTAAGATATATAATGACAGAACTGTTGTTAATGACATATCTATAGAGGTTAATAAAGGTGAAGTTGTCGGGCTTTTAGGTCCAAATGGTGCCGGTAAAACAACTACATTTTATATGGTTGTTGGTCTTGTGCGTCCTAATTCCGGAAAAATTTATATAGATGATGTTGATTTAACTCAATTAACTATGGACAAACGTGCAAAGCACGGCATTGGATATTTGCCTCAAGAAGCTTCTATTTTTAGAAAATTATCCGTAGAAGATAATATAAAACTTGTATTAGAATTGAACGATAAATTAAAACCAAAAGAAAAAAAAGATAAATTAGAAGAATTACTTGATGAATTCAGAATAAAAAAATTACGTGATACTGCGGCGGTTGCTTTATCAGGCGGTGAAAGAAGACGTGTTGAAATTGCAAGAGCCTTAGCTGCAAGTCCTGAATTTATTCTTTTAGATGAACCTTTTGCCGGAATTGACCCTATTGCGATAGGTGAAATTAAAGATAATATTAAAATATTGTCAAATAGAGGTTTAGGTGTTTTAATTACTGACCATAATCCGAAAGCAACGCTTTCTATTACGGACAGAGCTTATGTAATTTTCGATGGAAAAATTAAAATTCAAGGTACCAGAGATGAAATTGCAAATGATGATGTTGCAAAAGAATTTTATCTTGGAAAGGATTTTTCACTTTAATGAAACTAAAACTTCTTGATAAATATATATTCACACAGGTTTTATTAACTTGTTTTGGTTGTATTTTCATTTTTATGATTGTTTGGATAATGCCGGAAATACTTTTAAAAACTATCCAAAGAACAATTAGCGGTGATTATACTGTTGAAATGGCAATATCTATATTGGTAAATGAATTACCGAAAGTTTTAAATATTGCTTTACCTGTCGGAATGCTGTTAGGCTCAATTCTCACTTTTGAAAAAATGAGTAAGGATTTTGAAATTACTGTGATGAGAGGTTCGGGGTTCCCGTTTTTTAGAATAATTGCTTCTGTAATTATTTTAAGTGTTTTTGTTAGTGCTTTTACATTTCTTGTAGGTTCTAAATTTCTTCCCTCTTCAGCTTGTAAATTAAAGGCGATAAAAGGAGAGAACAGAGTATCTCAGTTTGTATTCCCTGTCAAAGATGAAGATGGGGCAATGGATAAAATTCTGATTGTTCCAAGTTTTGATAATAATAATATTAAAGATGTTATAGTCCTAAATTTCTATGATAAGAATAAAAAAGGCTCAAGTCTTCTTTCGAGCATATTGGTTTCTGATTATGTAAAATATGACCATAATTCGTGGACATTAAATTCTGCTAAAAAATATTTAATTTCTCAAGAAGGAGTGTTCAACGAAATTGGTGAAGTTTCTGATTATCAGGTTCTTGCAGGTAAAACTTCAACAAATGCATATAAATTAATGAAGTATTCAATTTATAGAGATAGAGAACTTACAAATCCTCAAATATATGAATACATAAAACTTCTAAAACAAGAAAGAATGGATGACGAATATAGATTTATGTTAAATAAATATATTCAAAGATATGTGCATTCTTTTATGTGTGTTTTATTTGCAATCTTAGGCTGTTTGCTTGGTTTTTCTAAACCGAGAGAACAAAAGTTTTTAGGTATGTTAATTGCAGTTGGTATTATTTTTGCATATTATATTACAATTCCGTTTTTTGACTTGTTAGCAGAAAAGGCGGTTCTTTCCCCGTGGATAACCTCAATGATTGCACCTGCTGTTTCTGTTGCGTTAATAATTATTTTAAAGAAAATGAAGGATTTATAATGAATAAAAAGTTACTATTATTTTTTGTATTATTTTTTTCTTGTTGTTTTGCAGTAAATGCTGCTGAAATATCTACAAATGATAATCCAATTAAAGATAAAGTTACAAAAAAGTCTTGTATACTTAACCCGGAATTTAAACAAATACAAGAAAATTCTTCCCGTGCTTATAAAATATACAAAAATGATTCAGGTATTTATGTAATTGAAGTAAATGCGAAGAAAGAGTCATTAGTTCCTGTTGTAGTCGATAATTTAGAAACAAATGAATTTGTTTATAATACTTATGAACCCAAATTTGTTTTTAACACAGGTTTTTTTGACCCTAAAAATCAAAAAACAGTTTCTTATATTATTATAGATGGAAAAATAGTTGCAAATCCTAAAGACAATGAAAGTTTAATGAACAATGCTGCTTTAAAACCTCATTTAGGCAAAATTCTAAATCGTTCTGAATTTCGCATACTTCAAAATGAAAAGGGTAATATTACTTATGACATTTGCCCTCATGATTATAAAATTGAAGATGGTTATAAACTAAAACATTCAATCCAGGCAGGTCCTATGTTGTTACCTGATTTGAGATTAGAAGAAGAATTTTTTATTCTTAAAAGAGACGGTAAAATTATTAGTGAATCTGCGTCTTCTCTTCATAAGTATGCAAGAACTGCAATAGGTATAAAGGAAAACAAAGTATATGTATTTATTATTCCTAATGAAGCACCAATGAATTTAAAAGAAGTTGCAGAACTTGCCAAAAGTCTTGGAATGGAAAAAGCTATGGCTTTTGATGGTGGTGGCTCAACATCATTTGATTCTAAAGAGCTTCATGTAATTTCAGAAAAAGACAATCAAGCTAGAAAATTAAAATCTTTCTTAATGCTTAAATAGTCTTTAAATAATCTGTAATAGCAATTAGTCCAAGTTTATAGCTGTTTGCGCCAAAGCCTGTAATTTGACCTATGCAAGCAGGTGCTGTAAGTGATGTTTTTCTAAATTCTTCTCTTGTATGGATATTTGATAAATGAATTTCAACTGTAGGAATACAAACTGCCAAAATAGCATCACGAATGGCAACGCTTGTATGCGTATATGCAGCAGGATTCATAACAATGCCGTCAAAATTTCCTTTTGCCTCTTGTATTTTATTTACAAGTTCACCCTCTACATTATTTTGATAAAATTCAACTTCTACATTTATTTTAGAAGCTTCTTCTTTTATAAAATTTTCAATATCTTTTAATGTTTGATTTCCATATTTATCAGGTTCACGAGTGCCTAAAAGGTTCAAATTCGGTCCGTTTAAAAATAATATTTTCATTTTTTTCCTTATATTGTTTTTATTAATTCTTTTGTTTTAATTCTGATTTTTTCATCTTCCTCAATAATTTGCTCAATTGTTGGATTATCTATTGAAGTGTAATCATCGAATATGGTTTTTGTTATTTTATATATATCTAAGTATTTTATTTTTTTATCTAAAAATGCAAATACAGCTTCTTCATTTGCAGCATTTAAACATACAGGATATGTTCCTCCTTTTTCGCCTGCAATAAAAGCTAATTTTAAAGATGGAAATTTTTCATAATCCGGTTCATAAAATTCAAACTTTGCTGCTTTTATAAAGTCGAAACTTTCAGTTTCTATGCCTTCAACCCTATCAGGATATGTTAAGGCATATTGAATCGGGATATGCATACTTGGAATTCCAATTTGAGCGATAATGCTTCCATCAACAAATTCAACAGCACTGTGAATGTAGCTTTGAGGATGAACTACAACTTTTATGTCTTTATAGTCAAAGTTAAATAAGTGATGAGCTTCAATTACTTCTAAGCCTTTATTCATTAGAGTTGCTGAATCAACAGTGATTTTTTTACCCATATTCCATCTGGGGTGAGCTAATGCTTCATCTAAATCAGCGTGTTCCATTTCTTCTTTCGTAGAATTTCTAAATGGTCCGCCGGATGCAGTAATTATAAGATGTTTTACATTTTTTCCATTGTTTATACATTGAAAAATTGCTGAATGTTCACTATCTACAGGCAAAATTTTAACATTCTTTTCTTTTGCAAGTTTTATAACAATATCACCTGCCATAACCAGAGTTTCTTTGTTAGCAAGTGCAATATCCTTCCCTTTTTTTATTGCTTCGATAGTCGGTTTTAAACCTATTTTGCCAGACACGGCAACAAGCAGAATTTGAATTTCATCTAAGGTTGCAATTGTATTTAATCCGTTATCACCAAATAAAATATTTATATTAGGAAATAAGCTTTCTAAAATTTTTGCATCATCTTCTTTTCTTACTGAAACATATTTAGGATTGAATTTTTGTATTTGCGTTTTTATAAGTTCAATATTATTACCTGCTGAAATTGCAATAATTTCAAATTTGTCATTAAGTTTTTCTATAACCTCAAGCGCTTGTGTTCCAATTGAGCCTGTTGACCCTAAAATAGCAATTTTCTTTTTCATCTTATGCTCTGCCGTATATATCTTCCAATCGTTCTATATCATTTTCATCAAGGATATCACCTTGTTGTATTTCAAGGACTTTTAATTGTTCTTGACCGTAATTTTGAAGTGAGTGAATTTCTTCTATTGCAATATCAATGCTTTCGCCTTCTTTGAGTTTTACAAATTCATTACCTTTTAAAATTGTTGCTTCACCTTCAAGTATAATCCAGTGTTCACTTCTATGATGGTGAAGTTGTACACTTAATTTTGCATTAGGGTTTACTGTAATGCATTTAGTTAAAAATCCATTTCCGTTTTCAAGAACAGTGTAATATCCCCAAGGTCTGTAAACAGTTTTATGAATTTCTTTTGTTACTTCATTTTTACCGTTTAATTTCTTATATATATTTTTTATTCCGTTTTTATCATTTCTATCGCAAACTAATACAGCATCTTCTGTCTCTACAACAATCATATTTTTTAGTCCTAGGGTTGCAGTAAGTTTAGATGTTGAATAAACCATTGAATCTTTAGAATCGATATCGATAGTTTTGCCGGAAAAATAATTTCCGTTTTCATCCTTTTGAGAAACTTCATATATTGCATTCCAGGAGCCTATATCTTTCCATTCTGTTGTTAGTGGGATCGTAACCAGTTTTTTTGTTTTTTCCATTAATGCATAATCAATAGAGATATCATCAATCTTTTCATAGTCTGCCATAGGAATAGATGGTATTTTCTCTTCTATTTTTTTATTGTAAATGTTTAAATAAATATCTTTTGCATATTTTTGAAGTTCTTCTTGATAAGTCTGAGCACTAAACATATAAATGCCTGAGTTTATGTAAAACTTACCTTTTAATTTGTCTTTTTGTTCTTTTGTTTTTGGTTTTTCAATAAAATTGGTTACTTTAACTGCAAGTGGTTCAATTTCTGAAACTTGTGCATTTTTTCTTGCTTTTATATATCCAAAATTATCGTTGAATTCTTTTGTTTCAGTGCCAAAAGATACTATATATCCGGCTTCGGCAAGTTTAATGCCCTTTTCTAATAAAGTTGAAAACTCTTCTCTATTTGTTATTAATTGGTCTGATGGAACAGTTAGAATTATTGGGGAAGATTGTGAATAATTTAATTTATCATCAATATATCTTACAGCCATTGAAATAGCTGGAGCCGTATTTCTAAATGTAGGTTCAGCCAAAACTTTATATGGTTTTTTTCTGCAAAACTTTTCTTGAAGACATTTTAATTGTTCTTTTATATTTGCTGCGTATTTTACATTAGTTGTTGTAACTATATTTTTATCATCGACAATGTTAGTAAGGTTAAGAAATGTTTGTTGAAAAAGTGTATATTCATCATCAAGTTTGAACATTTGCTTTGGAGCCATTTCTCTTGAAACAGGCCATAAATTTTTTCCTGCTCCGCCCGATAAAATAATGCAAAATAATGATGATTTCATATTACTCCCCTGTACAGTAACCAATTATACAATAAATATAATATTTTTTGAAATTATTAAAATCTTTTCATATCTATTTAAGAGATATATAATCTTATTATGAAAGATTATAAAACTGTAATATCAATGATGTCCGGAACATCTTTAGACGGTATAGATGCTTGCTTGTTAAATATATATGATGATTTAACGTTCAATGTCATTGATAGTTTTTCACTTGAATATCCTGCCGATGTTAGAGCTAAGTTGTTAGATTTAGCAAATAATAAAGGTAATATTAGTGATGTGTGTTTTATGAATTTTGTAGTTGGCGAATTATTTGCAAAGTGTGCAAATTTATTAATAGAAAAAGCTAAAGTTAAATCAATGGATATTGATTTTATTTCATCACACGGACAGACAATTTTTCATATCCCTATTGAAAAAGAAATTGGAGAAATTCGAACAAAAAGTACATTGCAAATCGGCGACATTTCCGTCATTGCACAAAAAACAGGAATTAAAACTGTAGGTGATTTTAGACCTAAAGATATGGCTGCAGGAGGTCAGGGTGCTCCTTTAGTTCCTTTTGCTGATGAAATACTTTTTGGAAAAGATAAAAACAGATTGATACAAAATATTGGCGGAATATCCAATGTAACAGTTCTTTCAAAAAATTGTGAAACTTTTGCTTTTGATAATGGTGCTGGTAATATGCTTATTGATTACTTTGTAAAAAAGCTGTTTGATGAACCTTATGATAAAAACGGGGAACTTGCTTCAAAAGGTAATGTTGATACTGATTGGTTAAAAGAACTTTTAAAAGAGCCTTATTATGCTGTGGAACCGCCAAAATCAACGGGACGTGAATTGTTTAATAATATTTATGCGGAAAATATATTTAAAACCGCCCCTAAAAACAAATATGATGTAATAGCAACTATAACAGCATTGACTGCTGTTTCAATAGCTGAATCATATAAAAAATTTATTATTCCTAAGACATCAATTGAAGAAGTTGTTATAGGTGGCGGCGGAGCATATAATTCAATATTACTTTCTATGCTTCAAAAAGAAATACCTTCAGTACAAGTTAAAACACACGAAGATTTTGGAATTCCCAATAAATTAAAAGAAGCTATTGCTTTTGCTTATTTAGGGTATTATACATTATTGAATAAAACAAATAATGTACCATCGTGCACAGGTGCTAAGATGTCAGTTGTAATGGGAAAAATTGCATATTAATTTATATTTATTATTTAAAATCAAATAAATCTTTTACTTTTATATTCAGATTATCAGCTATTATTTTTAATTTTGTAATAGTTATATCAGTTCGAGCTGTTTCTATTAAACTAATCATTGAACGAGAAATTCCATTTATTCCTTAATCATCTTGAGTTAAGCCTTTTTCTTTTCTTAACTTTTTTATATTTTCTGCAAATTTTATTAAATAATCCTTGTTCATAATTTAATTATTTTCTTTTATTTTTATACTCAATAACGTTAATGATATTAATATTAAAATCAAACCGGTTATACCAATAATTGTCGGCACTTCTGCAAAGAAAATTATACCGAATATCATTGCTGAAACAGGTTCACTTTCTGCCAATATAGCTGCTTTACCCGTATCAATATATTTTAGTGAATATGTATGTAATACGTAAGGGCAAACTGATGCAAGCAGTGCATGCGTTACCAAAAATAAAGTATTTTGTATGGGCGCATTATGGATAATTTCTCCGGTTATGTTCCAATTAGAAAATAATAAAAGTGATACGGTCATAACTACTAAAGAGTAAAATGTTATAGTTAGCGCGTTGTAGCCTTTTAGTATCGCTTTTTTTGATAATGCCAGGTATGTTGCATAAGAAATAGCAGCAAACAATCCACTGCAGACACCCAGTGGCGTTACACTTATATTTGAATAGTTTTCGATTATTCCGCTGGTGCAAATTGCACCTAATATTGCAAGTATTAATGCTATTATTTTTCTTTTTGTTATTTTTTCACCTAAAAATAAAAATGAAAAAATAATTACAAACATTGGAGCTAAACAAAGAAGCACTGCCGCAAATGATAATGTTAATTCATTTATTGCCGTGTTGTATCCTAAGTTTAATGCTATCATTCCGAATATTCCGCTGCAAATGAATATAGGGAAATCTTTCAGTTTGATTTTTAATAATGATTTATCAAAAAGTAAATACGCTGCAAATAATATAATAGTTGCAATTAAACCTCTTGTGCCAAGTATTGTAACACTATCCATACCCCATTGAGTAAGTTTTCTTACAAATATGCCTACAGAGCCCCAAGATATACCTGCAAGTATTGGAAATAAAAAGATAAATTTTTTCATTCCAAACCTTATTGCATAATATTATCTAAGCCATATATGAATTCATTATTGTCAAATACATATTTAACAGCTAATAAAACCCCTGCCATATAGCAAGAACGTTCCATAGTATGGTGTGCAAGTTTTAATATTTGACCTGAAGCACCGAATATAACTTCTTGAGAGGCAATATAACCGGGCATTCTTACTGAATGTATATGAATATTTGCTTCTGAATTTGCACCTCTTGCGCCTTGAATTAATTCTGTTTCAGGGCAGTTTCCTAAAGTGAAATCAGAATTTACTTCTGCCATCAGTTGTGCGGTTTTTATTGCGGTACCTGAAGGTGCATCTTTCTTTTGATTATGGTGTAATTCAATAATTTCTGCATTATCAAAATATTTTGCTGCTTGTTTTGCAAACATCATTAATAATACAGCACCTGTTGAAAAGTTTGGAGCAATCAGGCATGAAATATTATTTTCTTTGGACATTTGTTTTAAGGTTTCAATTTGTTCATCTTTTAAGCCGGTTGTACCTATTACTGATTTAACTTTATTTTTAATATATAAACAAACATGGTCATATATTCCGTTGGGTTGAGTGAAATCGACTATAACATCCGGGTTTTTATCTTGAATTGCTTTTTCAATATCTGTTTCGATTTTTACATTACATTCTTTTCCTGTTGCGGCAATACCGGCATCGGTTCCTTGACCCATTATATCTACAGCCATTACAAGAGTAGTTTTTTCATCATTTAAAACTGCTTTTACAACTTCTTTACCCATTTTACCAAGTGCACCGACTACACCAACTTTTATCATATATATTCCTTTTTTTATCTGTTATCTATATCTATGTTAGCGTCAAAAAAGCAATAATGCAGTATATGTAAACAAATATTTAATTTGAACTTGATATTAAATGGAAAATATGTTAGGATTGTTTCAAATAAATAAAATTGGAAAATACGTTAGGAAATAAAATGAAAGGATATAGCATGAACAAACTAACAGAAGAATCTAAAGGCAAAATAATATCAAAAGTTCAAACAGTAGGAGTTAATTTATCATTGATGTTTAGTTTAATTAAATACTTGGATAATGGTATGCTTGATGAATTTAATGTTTCTAAAATTGATACATCAAATATTGTTATAGTTTTAAAACGCCTTATATCTGTTATTATAGAAGACTATGGTGATATTGAAAGCTTTATTGTTGAGTAATTTTATATTGACCTTTTACTTTAAATTTATTACTATTTATCATATACATTTGATAAAGGAGAATTTATGCCTCAGCCGTTTACTCAAGGTGGACCGATGAAAAAAAGAATGTCTGTACTTGTTTTTCTCAAAGGTACAACGGCACCATTGGTTCTTTATGTAGATAACCCTATAACTTTATATGAGGAACTTACTCAAATTCTGAAATTAAATTCTCCTACACCAAAGTTAATTGAAAAATCAACAATGGGACCAGTTAAAAAGGTTTGTATTCAATCTACTCAAATTTGTGCTGTTGCACTTCAAGAAGAACAATATATGTAATTTACTTCAGGTCTATTAGAATTTTTACTGTATTTTTTACTAGTCCGGCAGCCCATTTTAACATAATATACCGATGAAAACCGGTATATATATTTTTTAATTTTTTTCAACAAGTTTTTTAAATGCGTTTAAATCCTCAATTGTATCAATGCCTATAGCTTGAAATTCAACAACTGAGGTTTTTATTTTCATTCCATTATATAGTGCTCTTAATTGTTCTAAACTTTCAGCTTGTTCAACTTCCGGCTGCGGATATTGTGTCATCTTGAATAAAGCGTCACGTTTATAACCGTATATACCAATGTGTTTATAGAATTTTGCAATCCCTTTATTTCTTTCAAAAGGAATTTTAGAACGTGAAAAATACATTGCGTAGCCATTTATATCTTTTACGCATTTAACCATGTTTGGGTCATCTAAATCTTCATTTTGGATTTCGGATAAAAGAGTTGAAATATCAGCATTTTCATCTTCTTTAATTTGTTTTATAACTTCTTCAACGCAAGATGTATTAATCATTGGTTCATCGCCTTGAAGATTAATAATATATGAAATTTCAGGATATTTTTGCGCAACTTCTACAATTCTGTCGCTTCCGCATTTATGATTTTCTGATGTCATTTCAACGTTAGCACCAAATGATTTTGCACAATCATAAATTTCTTGATTATCTGTCGCAATAATAACCATATCTGCTGATTTTACTTGGATAGCACGTTCCCAAACCCATTGAATAATTGGTTTATCGCATACTTTTATTAACGGTTTACCTTGTAATCTTTTTGAATTATATCTTGCAGGTATTATTATTGCTGTCTTTGACATTTAATCCTCCTTTTGTACAACAAAAGCAATCCATTCTTTTTGTCTTAATTCTTCAACTAATTTTAATTTGTTTTCTTCAATTGCTTTTAATACAACATCTTCTTTTCCGTCAAGAATTCCGCTTAAAACGATTTTTGAGCCTGTTTTCATAATACGTTTTAAATCAGGCATTATAGCTGCTAAAACATTGTGTAAAATATTAGCAAAAACAAAATCATATTTGTTTGCTGCTAATATGTCGGAAGTTGCTGTTTGAATATTTATATCATTTTCGTTATTAACTTGTGCATTTATTTTTGCTGTTTCAGTTGCTGTTTCATCATTATCAACCGCATCTGCCTCTATTGCACCAAGTTTTTTAGCGCATATTGCAAGAATACCGCTTCCGCATCCAATATCAGCAATTACTGCATTTTTAGGCATATATTTTTCGCAAGCATTAACGCATAATTGAGTTGTTGCGTGAGTTCCTGTTCCAAAAGCATTGCCAGGGTCTATATTTACGATTATTTCATCGTTTTTCTTTTTGTATGTTTCCCAAGTCGGGCAAATAACTATTCTATTTGAGATTTTAGACGGTTTCCAATGTTCTTTCCATTTTTTAGACCAATCCACAATCTCTTGTTTATGAATAGTTACGTTCCAACTGCCGATATCACAATTAAATATTTTTTTATCAATAAGCTCTTGTCTTTGGGTTTTAAAGAAGCTTTGAACCTCATCAAAATTCAAAACATCAGCAACTATATATGCTTTTAACGTATCTTCTGTAGTAGAAACAAGTTCGAGATTTTTATATTTTTCCTCTGCTGTAACAATGCCTTCGCATTCAAATTCAGTTTGCACAATATCACAAACAATATCTGCGCAAATAGGATTAATCTCGATACATACTTCCCAATATGTTTTATCGATTACTGACAAAATACACCCATTCTTCTGTATTTGTTATATCTATCATCTCTTAATTTATTTGGCTCAGTATTTTTAAGTTCATCAATTGCTTTTAGAATTGTTGATTTTAATTCGTTACTGATTGCGTCATAATCGCAATGAGCACCGCCTAAAGGTTCTTTTACTATGCCATCAATAATATCAAGATTTAATAAGTCTTCACTTGTAATTTTTAAGGCTTCTGCCGCAACATTAGCTTTTGAAGCATCTCTCCAAAGAATGGAAGCGCAGCCCTCAGGTGAAATAACTGTGTAGTATGAATGTTCAAGCATAAATACTTTATCTGCAACAGCTAAACCTAAAGCGCCTCCGCTGCAGCCTTCACCTGTAATTACTGCAATAATAGGAACATTTAATTTTGCCATTTCTTTTAAGTTAACGGCAATAGCCGTACCTTGTGCTGTTTCTTCCGCTTTCATTCCAGGATACGCCCCCGGTGTATCAATTAAAGTTACAATCGGAAGATTAAATCTGTTTGCGTGATAGAAAAGTCTTAAAGCTTTTCTGTAGCCTTGAGGCTGCGGCATACCAAAGTTATAAATTAAGTTTTCTTTAGTTGTTTTACCTTTTTGGGTACCGATTATAACAACACTTTGTTCACCAATTTTTGCAATACCTCCGATGATTGCTCTATCATCAGTGCCTTCACGGTCACCATGCATTTCCATAAAATCTGTTGTCATTAATTTTATATAATCTAAGAATGTTGGTCTGTCAGCGTGTCTTGCAATTTGCAAACGTTGTGCAGGAGTAAGATTAGCATATAATTCTTTTTTATATTCTAAAGCTTGCTCTTCAAATGTTTCTATTTGATCTGATACATCCATGCCTGATGACTCACTTATCTTTTTTAATTCTTGAATTTTTTCTTGAATTTCATATAGAGGTTTTTCAAATTCTAAAATAGCCATTCTCTTCTCCTACTTTGTATGCAGACTAATTAGTTTTGCAAGTGTTGATTTTAGTTCTGCTCTTGATGAAATCATATCAATTTGACCGTATTTCATTAAGTAATTAGCAGTTTGGAAATCAGCCGGAAGGTTTTGGCGGATAGTTTGTTCAATAACTCTTCTGCCTGCAAAACCGATTCTTGCATCTTGTTCTGCTATTATTATGTCGCCAAGTGTTGCAAAGCTTGCAGTAACACCGCCGAAAGTAGGTTCTGTTAGAACTGTAATATATAATAAACCTGCTTCATTAAGACGCGCAACTGCACAACTGGTCTTAGCCATTTGCATAAGACTTAGAATACTTTCCTGCATTCTTGCTCCGCCTGATGCTGTGATTGCAATCATCGGAATTTTCCTTTTTAGTGCTTCTTCCATAGCAAGTGTTACTTTTTCGCCGACAACACTTCCCATTGAACCGCCCATAAAATCAAAGTCCATAACTGCAGTTGCAACCATTTGTCCGTCTATTTTTCCTACACCTGCTACAACAGCTTCATTCATGTTTGTTTTAGCTTTAGCCTGTGCAATTCTTTTTTTATAAGATTCCGTATCTGTAAATTCCAATGGGTCTGCAGTTGTTATATTCCCAAATAATTCTTCAAATGTTCCTTCATCAAACAGTTGATTTATACGAGTTCTCGCATTTATTCTGAAATGATAATTACATTTAGGGCAAACATCTAAATTTTCTTCAACTTCTTTTTTCAAAAGTTGCGAATTGCAATTATAGCATTTTACCCAGAGTTTACCGATACTATCATCAATTTGAGTATCTTTATCTCTTCTTGCAATTTGCATTTCTTTTCTTTGTTCGAACCAATCCTTTACTGTCATAAAAGACTTCCTCCGCTAATCTACTTGTGCATTTGCACAATAATATATCTATTATACAACAAATATAATTCTTGGTAATATTCTGCAAGTGATTAGACGAGATTATTTACATTCTTTCAGGAGCATCAACTGCTATTAGCTTCATTGCTGATTCTAATATTAATGTAACAGCTTTAACAATTGATAATCTTGCAAACATTAGTTTTTCATCTTCAACAAGCACTTTTGAGAAAGAATAGAATTGGTGGAAGCTTGCTGCTAATTCTTGTAAATATTTTGTTAATAAATATGGAGTTCTGTTTTTTGCTGCATTTTGAACTACTGATTTATATTCTTCCATTTTTAGTAATACTTTTTTAGTTGTTTCTAATGATTTTTCATCTTTGCAGTTCCATAAAATTTCAAAATCATCAGCTTTTAATGCACTAAGTTTTGCTTCTAAATCTGAAACTTTAGCTTCTTCTTTTGTTTTATTTATAACATCATATTTTTCTTGAACGGCATGTCTTAAAATTGAACAAGCTCTTGCGTGTGCATATTGAACATAGAATACCGGATTTTCATCTGTTTTAGATTTTGCAAGTTCAACGTCAAAGTCTAATGTTGTATCAATACTTCTCATAATCATCCAGTATCTTGTGGCGTCAACACCTACATCTTCAATTAAATCATCAAGGGTAATCATTTTAGTTCTTTTACCCATTCTAACTTGTTCACCGTTCATTACAAGGTTTACAAGCTGACCTAATAATACTTCAAGTGAATTCGGATTATAGCCTAAAACCTCAATAGAAGCTCTCATTCTTGGAATATAACCGTGGTGGTCTGCACCCCAAATATTTAATAAAGTGTCAAAACCTCTTTGTAATTTGTTAAAGTGGTATGCAATATCAGCGGTTAAATATGTGTAAGCCCCGTCTGATTTTTTTATTACTCTGTCTTGGTCATCGCCGTATTTTGATGATGCAAACCATAATGCACCGTCTTTTTCATATAAAACACCAAGTTCATCAAGTCTTTTTATACATTCTTCAACTTTGCCTGATTCATGCAAAGTAAGTTCACTAAAATAATTATCAAAATGAGTATGGAAGTTCTCTAATAATGCTTTTTGAAGACTTAACATTTTAAGTCTTGCATATTTTGATAAATATTTTAAATGCTCGGGATTAAAATCTCCTGTATAATCTTTTTTTATCTCTTCTGCTTTTTCTTTTTCAGCTTGAACAAATTCTTTTGCAACAGGTATTAAATATTCACCTGTATAGAAATTTTTAGCTTCTTCTTCATCTGTCGGAAAGTCTATATCAACATCTAATTCTTTTAAAATTCTGATGTATAAGGATTTTCCCAATTTTTGAATTTGGCTGCCTGCATCATTAATATAAAATTCCTGAAATACGTCATATCCTGAATATTTCATAACATTAGCTAATGCGCTTCCCATTGCAGCCCATCTTCCATGACCAATATGAAACGGTCCTGTCGGATTTGCACTTACATATTCTAAAATTACTTTTGAACCATTACCTTGATTGTTTTTTGCGTAATCAAGTTTTTTATCAAGCACTTCATCAAGAATTGAATTTAACAAATTTGAATGCAGTTTAAAGTTAATGAAACCTGCTGTTACATTTATTTCAAAATCAATTTTTTTGATATTATCTGCAATTGTTTGTGCAATTTGTGCAGGTGCAAGTTTTGCATATCTTGCCAGTGATGATACATTAACAGCAAAATCACCAAATTGAGTATTTTTAGGAACTTCAGCTTGAAGTGAAAAACTATCCGTTTCATTCATTTGACCAAGCTTACCGTTTTTTACTAATTCAGTTATGGTTGTTTTAACGTTTTCTAAAAAATACTCTTTTAACATAATTCTGCTCTCTTAATGTTTCCACATTAAAATAATAGCAAAAACATGCTAAACAAGTAATTTTTAAATATACCTTTAATTCAACACTATTTTGTTTTCATCTAAAGCATTTTTTATGCAAAGTGTAAACATATCAACGTTATAAAGCTTCGGATTAAGGCAGCTTAAAATCTGTCTTAATTTATCAATAGTATCATTAGATAATGTAGTTTCCGTGTTCATGATTTTCTCGATATCTTTGCAGATATATCTGCTTATATAAGATATTCCCGTTTTTATTTTTATATAAACAATCGGCGTTTACATAATTAATGATAATTAATATTACTTTATAATTGTTATTTACACGTTCGCCAGTAAAACTTGCTCATCAACAATAACGCTGTACATATCAATATCCAGTCTGATATTTTCAACATTGTTGATTAAGTTTTTCAATTCCAAGTTTAAGTCTTTTGAGTTTAGTAATTCTTTATTCATTCATTTCCTCCAAGAACTAACTCTATATACATCGGTAGTCTCAGATTTAAACTTTAGCTTTTGATACAAAATGTTTACAAAATTTAAAATTATATAGAAAATAACTTGTACATTATAATTGAAGCACTTACTGATAAATTTAAAGATTCAACATTATTCCTCATTTCAAGTTTTATATTTTTGTCTGTTATATCAGTTAATTCTTTGCATAAGCCTTTTGCTTCCGAGCCAAACATTACAATGTATTTATTCAATTTTGAGCATTCTTTTACTGATATGTTGTTTTCTTTTGAAAGTGCTGTTGCAACTTTAACGTGCTCTTTAAAATTTTTCTTTAACTCTTCTGTTGTTTTAATGTTTATTATAGGTGTTTTAAATAAATTCCCCGTTGCTGAACGTACAACTTTAGAAGAATATATATCTACACAATCGTCAAATAAAATAATTCCTTCAATTCCAAAAGCTGCTGCGCTTCTTATTATTGTTCCTAAATTTCCCGGATCACTTATTGCATCTAATAAAATAAGTTTATTCTTTTTTGTTATTTCTTCAATGTTATAAATTTTTTTCTTTGCAATAGCTAATATTTCACATGCGCTGGCAGTTGTGGAAATTTTTTTCATGACTGTTTCATCAATACAAGTTACAGGATGTTTTAGTTTTTTAACATCTATATTTTTTGTTGCAAAAATTTCCTGTATTTTAATATTTGCAGTTTCAAGTTCTTGAACTGCTTTCAATCCTTCTGTAAGAAATAAACCCGTTTCATCACGATATTTTTTTTGATGAAGCTTTATAATTTCTTTAATTTTGTTATTGGACGGATTGTTTACAGAATGCACGCGTTTGCCTGCCATTTCATATAATAATATTTTTCATAATCATTCATCATTGAAAGGTCAACAAGCTTTATTTCAAACGGAAAATGAGACAATGAATTCATTCTTATTTTATCTTCTTCAATAGATGCATATACTGTATTTTCAAGTCTTATTCCGCCCCAGCCTTCTTTATATGCTCCCGGTTCTATTGAAAAAACAGTATTTTCTATTATTTTTGTTTTTGATGCTTCTGATGATGAAACCCTTGGCGGATTTTCATGTACTGAAATTCCTACGCCATGCCCTGTGCCATGCGCAAACGGAAAATCTGATGATAAAGACTTTTCAATAGTTTCTCTGGCTATTTTGTCAATATTATAATATGCCGATTTCTTGTTATATTTATTATAATAAGCATTGAAAAATGCCTTTAAAACAGCAGTATATGCTGATTTTTGCTCATTTGTAGGATTGCCTTTTATAAATGTTCTTGTTGTATCAGTAGCAAGCCCGCCCTCATAATAACCGCCGTAATCAACAAGTAAAAAATCACCGTCATTTACCATTTTTTCTTTTGATGGCATTGAATAATGGATTATAGATGTATTGTTTCCTGCTGCAACTATAGGTTTGAAACTTAATGAAAGTGCTCCGTTTTCTTTCATTGAGTTTACTAAGGCTTCATAATAATCATATTCAGAATAAACGGTTTCCGAATTAATCATGTTATAAACAACTTTTAGCGCATTGTCTGCTCTTTCAAAGCATTTTTTTAAATGATTTATTTCATTTTCATTTTTTACTGTTTTAAATAATTTTAAATAGCTTGGGCTTATTTTATTTGATTGGTTTATAAGTTTATAATCAAAAATAGTAAGCTGTTCATCATCTATGAATAAATCAGATTTCTCAATTGATTTAAGTTGTTGAGAAAATTCATTTAAAGGGAAGACTTTAAAGTTTTCACCAATATATGGCAAAATGCAGTCAGAAAATATATTTACCCCGTTTTCAGTAACAATTGCTTTTGCAGGAAAAATTGCACTATATGCAAAATCGTAAGAGCGTAAATTTGTTAAATAGGCGATATCTTCTAATGAAGTTACTAATATATTAAACTTATCGCCTGCGCATTCTTTTATCTTGTTAAATTTATCATCCGCACTTAGACCTGTTATACTTTGGTCAACTTTAAAGATATTATATTGGATATTTTTTATTTCTTCTTTTTTGTAATCAATAACAGGGTCTGTATTTATAAGCTTTATTACTGAATTTTTCTTTTGAAGAGTTTTATTTAACGCATCGTAAAATTTCATTGATGTTTTTGTCGACACAACACCAAGCTTAAAATAAGCGGGAATAATTTCTGTTAATGCGGTTAAATATGATTTTGTTAAAGGTATTTTTACTACTTCAACAAAATCATGGTTTACCTGATTATCTGCCTGCTCGTGGTATCTTGTATCTACAAATTGATATATTTTGTCATTTGTAAATAAAACATCGCCTGTAGAGCCTGTAAACTCTGTTAAATAGAATCTTGAATTAAGTTCAAGTATATTATATTCGACTAGAAATTCATTTGTAGAATTAACAAGTAATCCATCAATATCATTTTTTGACAGAAATGATTTTAAATATTCAATAAGTTGTGTATCCATTAGTCTTTTTTATCTGTTAAATATATTAAGTGATAACCGAATTGAGTTTTTATAGGGTCTGATACTTCGCCTACTTCCATAGAAAAAGCAGCATCTTCAAACTCTTTTACCATTTGACCTTTTGTAAAATAACCTAAGTCTCCGCCATTTGCACCTGATGGGCATAAAGAAACTTCTGCAGCAGCTTGACCGAAATCTTTTCCGTTCGCAATTTCTTCTTTTAATTTTTTAGCTTCTTCTTCTGTTTTTACTAATAAATGGCTTGCTTTTACGTATGTAGTCATTATTATCTCCTTTTTTATTTGAAGTATATCACGATTGATTATTTTCAACAATTGCTTTAAATTGTTTTGATTTGTTTTTTTTGCTATATAATTAAGTCTATGAAGAAATTATATATAGAAACTCTGGGCTGCCAGATGAATAAATCGGATAGTGAAAGAATATCAGGTATTCTTTCTCATTTTGATTATGTTGAAACAGATGTTGAAAAAGATGCGGATTTATTGATTATTAATACTTGCAGTATCCGTCAATTATCTGCTGATAAAGCATATAGCAAATTAGGGGTTTGGGGTAAGTGGAAAAAGACCCGTCCTGACTTAAAAATTGCTATTTGCGGTTGTGTTGCCCAGCAGGATAAAGAAAAGGTAAGACAACGTGCACCTTATGTGGATTTGGTTTTTGGTACTCATAATATTTATGAATTACCTGATTTAATTGCGCGTATCGAAAATGATGAAAAAGTCTGCGCCATTACAAATAAACCTGTAGTATGTGACCAAAATGATTTTAAAATCATTCGAAAAGATTCTGTTAATGCTTGGATTCCGATAATTGAAGGTTGTAATAATTTCTGCACATACTGCGTAGTTCCTTTTACACGCGGACGTGAAAGAAGCAGAAGACCTGAAGAAATTATAAAAGAAGCTCAAAACATAATTAAAGAGGGCTTTAAAGAAATAACTTTATTGGGTCAAAATGTTGACAGTTACGGTAAAGACTTTAAAGATGAAAATATCACACTAGCTAATTTACTTCGTGAATTAAATAAATTAGACGGTGAATTTAGAATCCGTTTTGTTACTTCTTATCCGTCTGATATTACTGATGACCTGATTGATGCTGTTGAAGAATGCGATAAAGTTTGCAAATACTTCCACATTCCTATGCAATCAGGTAATTCTCATATTTTAGAAGAAATGAACAGACATTATACAAAAGCTCAATATTACGAGATTGTTTCTAAAATTAGAAATCGTTTCCCAGATGTTGCTATTACAAGCGATTTTATAGCAGGTTTCCCCGGAGAAACAGAAGAAGAGTTTCAAGATACATTAGATGCTATTGATGAACTTGAGCTTGATTACTCAAATACAGCAGCGTATTCGCCGCGTGTATTTACAAAAGCAGGCAAAATGGTTGATAAATTTTTAAGTGAAGAAGTTAAATATGAAAGACTTGAACGCTTAAATGAAAAAAACCGTGAGGTTTGTTTGAAATCTAACGAGAAATTTATCGGTAAAACTTTAAAAGTATTGGTTGAAAGTAAAACCGAAAAAGATGGCAAAGTTGTTTTAAATTCTCGTGCTGATAATAATAAAATAGTACATTTTGAAGATGATACAAAAAACGTTGGCGATTTTGTAAATGTAAAAATAAATAAGGCTCAAACATGGTGCCTTTATGGTGAGTCTGTTTAAATAAGAGAATATGGAGTTAAAGTGAAAAATTTTAAATTGTTTCTTCTTTCAGCTATCTGTTTAATTTCTTTTCAATCAATAGTATATGCTGAATCTTTTATGAGTAAAGCAATGAAAACATGGGTTGGATATCCTTTGGATAGTGTAATAAAGGCTTGGGGGTATCCTGATGATGAAAGAATAATTGCTGGTAAACATTTATACTATTGGGGAACAATACCTACTGTAGTAACAGTTTATGACAATGGCTCAAGCTCTACCCCAAAATATTGTCAGAAAATATTTGCTGTAGATGATTCAAATATTATAAATGACTGGGATTGGAAAGGTAATAATTGTCCATTTTCATACAAGCTAAGTAAGTTTTTAGTTAATCCAAAAAACGATGTTTGGGCTATAGAAAAAGAAAAAAATAGACAAGAAAAAGAAAAAAGAAAAGCAGAAAAACGATTGTTAAGCCTTTAAAAATTATACAAAAGATTAATTAACTATTTTCTTAAACTTATGATAATCTAAGAATATGAAAAAATTCAGAAAATTAGTAATATTACTTGCGATAGTGCTTTTAATTCTTGTTTCTTGCTTTAGAGTTGATAAAGGCGGGAATTACAGTAATGTTTTAACCTCATCAAGTAATATTATTAATGATGAAAAAAAAGAATTTAAACCTTATAACACTTTGTTTTATAACGGGGTAGATTATAGGCTTTCTCGTTCGAATGTCGGTAAATATGGAGGACAACTTGTAACCTCAACAATTGGTGAAGGTCCTAAAACTTTCAATCCTTGGGTTTCTAAAGATGCTACATCATCTGAAATCGGAAATTTAATGTTTGATTCTTTATTTACTACAGACCCTGTAACAGGCGAAGTTATACCGGCTCTTGCAAAAGAAATGAAAGTTTCAGACGATTTAAAAACATATATAATCACATTAAGACGCGGTGCAAAATGGACAGACGGCAAAGAAATAACTGCAGATGACGTTGTTTTTACATGGAATGACATTATTCTTGCAGGTTTCGGCAACACATCATTAAGAGATTCAGTGTTAATTGACGGTGAATATCCAAAAGTAAAAAAGATTGATAAATATACTGTTGAATTTAAAATTAAAAAGCCGTTTGCACCTTTTCAACGCTTTGTAGGTACTTCAATTGCTCCTATGCACGTATTTAAACCTGTAATACAGCAAGGTAAACGCTATTTTGATTCTTATCTTGGAACAACCGTAAATCCTAAAGATATTGTTTGTTCGGGTGCTTTTGTGCTTGAAGAATATGTGCCTGCCCAAAGAGTTGTTCTAAAACGAAATCCAAACTATTATGCGATAGATGAAGAAAAACGGCTGCTTCCGTATATTGATAAATATGTAATTTTAATTGTGGGTGATTTGAATAATGAAATGCTGAAATTTGAATCGGGCGAATTAGATGTTATTTCTGTACGAGGGAAAGACTTGCCTCGATTTAAAGCAAAAGAAAAGAAATCAGATTTTAAAATATACAATTTAGGACCAAATACGGGAACTATGTTCTTATGCTTCAATTTGAACACAAGAAAAAATAAAGACGGCAATTATTATGTAAACCCAATTAAACAAAAATGGTTTAATGATTTGAATTTTAGAACTGCAATTGATTATGCAATAGATAGAACAGCTATGGTTAATAATGTTGCAAACGGTGCAGCACAGCCATTGTTTACGGCAGAATCTTTATCTTCTATATTTTTAAATGAGAAATTAGCGTCAGGTCATGAACGTGATATTGAGTATGCAAAATCTTTATTGAAAGAAGCAGGTTTTTATTGGGATAAAAACGGTTTTTTACACGATAAAGACGGAAACGAAGTAGAATTTGATTTACTTACAAATGCAGGGCAGACAGAACGTGAAGCCTGCGGAGTTATGGTTAAAGAAGATTTGCGCGATTTAGGTATTAAAGTTAATTTTAAACCAATAGAATTTAATTCACTTGTAAGTAAAATTATGACGACTTCTGATTGGGATATGGTTCTAATGGGCTTAACAGGCAGTCCGTTAGAACCTCATAGCGGGAAGAATGTTTGGTATTCAAAAGGGCATTTGCACATGTTCAATATGCGTTTTCAAGGTGATAAAGAAGATGTAATATTACCTTGGGAAAAAGAACTTGATGAAATAATTGAACAAGGCGCATTGGAACTTGATTATTCAAAAAGAAAAGCTATATATGATAAATATCAGCAGATTGTATATGACCAAAGACCTTTTATTTATTTGTATTCGCCGTTAACAATAACTGCCGTAAGAAACAAGGTAAAAAATTTATACCCTACACCACTTGGCGGAACTTTGCATAATTTGGATGAAATTTATATAAAAGATTAGATTTATTCGTCTGCTTGCTGAATTCTATTCATTACTGAAAGTCGTTGTCCCAGTGTTCTATAATATTCGGTAAGATAAACATCTTTAGGTGATTGTTGATAATCAGCGTGAAAATTACTGCTTTGCGGCGGTGTATCTATTTTATTATCGGTTTGCACTTCTTGTGCTTTTTTTTCTTCACGTTTTTTTGCTTCAACACGTGCATTATGTCTTACGTTTTTTGTATATGCGTCGTAACTGCCTGCTATTTTTGAAATCATTTTCCTTTTCCTTTGTACTCACAAAAATTCGTGAAGATATTAAATTGCCTGTTTTATTCAAAATGTTTACATAATATTAAAATCGCTGAAAACTTTTGACGTTTGCTGAAGTATAAATTGTTCTTGTTCAACTTTATTTTGTTTTAAATCTTTTAATGCTAACATAGCTGCAATTTTTTCAGATAGTTTTTGTTGTTTTGTTAGTTTTGCCTCTATAATTGCAGCAGGAATAAATGCTATAACAGCACCTAAACCTGTTAACATTCCTGCGATTTTTGAATTAGGACATTTTTTAGCAAGTTTATTGCCTATTGCACCGCCTGCAGCTGTTGCAATAATATCTATAGGCTGTAAAATTGTTTCAGATAGCGCTTTTATACCTACAGATTGGTTGTATAAGAGTTCTCTTTGATTATTTATTGATTTAGTTGTGCATTCTTGAAGTTTCTTCGCTTGAATTTCTTGTTCTTTTGAAAGTTTTATTTGTTTTTTTGCTTCAAGTTTATTTTTTAATTTTGGCATTTCATTTTTTGCAAATTCATCATAATCTTTCATGTCTTTTGCTACGGTTTTGATAAATTCCGGCAAGCTTTGCTTATTTTCTTCACTTCTATCTTTATATGCCAATGGATTTTCTGTGAATTGTTTTAAATGTTTGTATTTTGTTGCTAATATAGCTTTATTTTCAATGTCTGAAATATTTTTGTTCAAAAGGAAATATGTAAGTAATGGAACACCAAGTTTTATACCCATTTGAATAGGTTTGCTTTTCACTCCGAGTACTTCTGTAAGTTTATCGGTTATAAGGTATTCCAAAAAACCGCCTGTAAATAATGCTGAATAAGAAATATTTGAAATTGTTTCAACCTTTCTTAACGGTTCTAAAACATCATGTTCTACATTTTTAAGCAGGCTTTCCATTATGATTTTATCGTCTTTTGAAATCGGCTGAGGATTTGTTTTTGTTTGATTAAAATATTCGTTTTTTTGATTTTGAAAGTTTTTATGGTTCTTTTTATACTCTTTTACTTCTTTGAAAGAGCTTGTTATATTTACTTTATCTTTTATTTTATCAGAAATAGATGTAGTTTCTTCTTTGTTTTGTGAAGCAATTGCATTTACTTCTTTTTCTTGTTCATCAGTTAAAACAGCAAACATGTTAGGATTATCAATAATATTTTGGGTTGCATCAAAATTAGCTTTACGAATAATGCCTAATTGTGATTCCATTGATTTTCGCATGTTTTTAATATAGAAAATTCCGCTTCCTATTGCAGAAAATACAGTTGCAATTTTGGAAACTGATATTGATTTGCCTGCAATATTTATAGAAGAATTTTTGTATTTAGAAAGAAGTTCTGCCGATTTTTTTATTAAACTATTCTTTTCTGCGTGCTTATTTAAAAATGGAATTGCTTTTGTAACTGCAATTGGCAAAGAACACAATAAACTTGTTACAGACATTAATTCAATATTATATGTCTGGAAGAAAGTCTCTGAATCTTCTGCTTTCTCGTGTTCATAGCTATCTAACAGCAATAAAGGTTCTGCTATCGTTTTGGCTTTTTGTTTTAAGAGTTCTGTATTTTGCGCATTATAATCAGAAGGTGCTTTTTTTACATCTTTGTTTTGTTCGTTGTTCCAACGATTATATTCGTCAATATGTTCGGTATATTTAGTGTAATAAGATATAAAATTGTTCATTTAAACATACAAAACCTTCCACTGCCAATAACATAAAATAAAAAATATTTTTATTTTGTTATTATTTCATAAAATTATTTATATATTTTTACATTTTTAATTATTTTTTTAGTAAAATTTAAATAAAAGAAGTAGAGAGGGATTTTTTTAATGGCATTAAATTCATATTTGGGTATAGACGTTGGTTCGGTTACAACAAAAGCTGCAATCGTTGATGAAAATGGTAAATTTGTTGATGGTTTTATGACAAGAACCGCAGGTAAACCTGTAATTGCAGTTCAAACTTCATTAAAAAATCTAATGCTTCAAGCTAAACAGGAATATAATATTTTAGGTGTAGGAACAACAGGTTCAGGCAGAAACCTTGCAGGTGCTTTAGTCGGTGCAGATGTTGTTAAAAACGAAATTACTGCTCACGCGGTTGCTGCAAGTACTTATGTTCCCGGGGTTCAAACAATCCTTGAAATCGGCGGTCAAGACAGTAAAATTATTATTCTTCGCGATGGTATTGTTACTGATTTCGCTATGAATACAGTTTGTGCGGCAGGTACAGGCAGCTTTTTGGACCAACAAGCTTCAAGATTGAATGTTCCAATCCAAAACTTTGGAGAACTTGCTTTAAAATCAAAATCTCCTGCCAGAATTGCAGGACGCTGTGGTGTATTTGCTGAAAGTGATTTAATCCATAAACAACAATTAGGTTACCCTGTAGAAGATTTATTGTATGGTTTATGCCAAGCTTTAGTCAGAAATTATTTAAGCAACCTTGCTTTAGGTAAAGAAATTCTTCCGACCGTTACGTTCCAAGGCGGAGTGGCTACAAATTCCGGCATGGTAAAAGCATTTGAAGAAGCTTTAAATACAAAAGTTGTAGTTCCTGATAATCATCAAACAATGGGCGCAATCGGTGCAGCTTTATTAGCAATGGAAAATCATCAATTTAATGATAAACCAACTACTTTTAAAGGTTTCAGCGTTGGTGAGATGTCATTTAATTCATATACAAATCAATGCAGCGGATGTTCAAATAATTGTGAAGTAATTACTATTGTTGAAGGTGAAGTTACATCTACTGATTTGAACAACAAATCTGATAAAATTATTGCTCGTTGGGGTGGTACTTGCGGCAGATGGGATATTGGTTAAACACTTTGTAAACTAATGTAACATTTGTTTTGTTAAAAACTAAAGAAATTTGCTAATTCTGTCGACATAGTTAATACAACATATATATAAAGGAGTAGAAACTATGGGACTAGCAGCATCACAAGGACGTTACCTATGTCTTACTGCAAGAAATAGTGACCTGGTTTATGAAGGACAACAAATTTCGCAGCAAAGATTGGCTTTAACTAAAGAAACTCAACAAGTTTCAGATAAATATAATGAGGCTATGAGTAATACTATTATGCAGGCAACAACTGTAGAAGGTGGTACTCAACAATTGACTTATGATGTAATCACAAGTCAAGACCCGTTTACAGGCTTATGCATGAGGCTTGTAGACCTTAACGGTAGTGTTGTTATGCCTGCTGATTATCTTGAAGTTACTTCAACTAATGCTGATGGTAAATCTTATACAAAAAATTATTCAACAACAGAAGCTTTTATTAATAAGTTTTATCCTGATGCCTCAGGTGATGAGCTTGCTTCTTTACAAACTATGTCTTTAGAAGCAATAGGAAAACATTATTCTGAAAATAATCCTGATTCGGGAGTATCGGTTTTATTTAAAAATAAATATAATTCATCAATTGTAAAAGATGGCGAAGCTGTTCTAAAAGATATTAATTGTTTAGATCCTAAATATCTTCAAGAAATGATATCTACAGGACAATGGATTTTACAACAAGCAGATACGGATCCCGATGAACCATGGGCTGATGTTATGTGGCAGGGTTCAACTTCTATTTCAGAAGTTTATGATACATCTGATGATGCGGCAGCTGAAGCTGAATATGAATCTGCTATGACTGAAATTCAAAAAAGAGATAAAATTTTAGAATTAAGATTAGAACAAGTTCAAACAGAACAAAGTGCCGTTTCAAAAGAAATGGATTCAATAAAAGGTGTAATTGATAAAAATATAGAAGATTCATTTACAACTTTTGCTTAGTTTATACAAAAACAGGAGTTTACAGAACCTAATACTTCATTATCTTGGGATACAATTTTCTTTATATATATGTTGTTTATTTGGCTGGATGATTTTATTTCCAGCCATTTTAATTGCACTAAAGCATCAATTGTTGCAATACTTCTTGCGTCCATATTTGAATCTGCAATTTTTACAACTATACATTCTTCTTTTTCTATATTTACAACCACACATAATCCACAAGCACCTACTTTTGCAACAAGATTTGTTGAAGCATTCATAATCTCTGAATCTTGTCTGTTTTTTCCGCCCGCTAAATAAGGATATTTTAGAAAGGCTTGTGTTATTTTTTTGTATTTAGGATTTGTGAAAAGATTTAAAAATCCTCGTCCAAGTTCTTCTAATGTTGTTGCAATAACAGGTAATCCGCATCCGTCTTTGCTTATAATTACATCATCTCTGTTTACTTCGCATAGCTTACAAACGTGATTTATTATGTATGTGGACAAAGGATTTTCTATATCTTTATAATTTGAAATCGGGAAATTCAATTCTTTGCAAATCGCTAGCATTGCACTATGTTTCCCTGAACAATTATTATGAATTTTACTTGCTTCAAGATTATTTAATATAAGTCGTTTTTGCTCTTCTTTACTTAAAGGCAAATGCGGGGGGCAAAGCAAATCATCTTCTTGTAAGCCTATTTTCTTTAATATTGATTTTATTTGTTCTTGATGAATTAAATCTCCGGTATGTGATGCACAGCAAACGGCAATTTCTTCTAATGATAATCGGTATTTTTTATCAAGCTCTAAATATATAATTGGTGAAACTTGCAACGGTTTCATACAAGAACGATGATAAAATTTGTAATTATTATCATTCCCTATTTTCTTTATTATTCCGTTTTTGTTCATATATAATATAATTCCGTAATGGATTTGTTCTGCTAATCCGTTACGATTATATTCAACAAGTTTTGCATATTCCGCTTCTTTATTCTTCATATTCTTATTTTACTTCAAATAAAAATTCTTTTCTAAGTTCAATTGAGTGTAGGATTTGTATAATATTCATAATGTAGTATAATATTTGAGCATAATTGGCAAAATAGATTGTTTACATCGAGAATGAGGGTTTAATGCAGCTTTTTGAAGTAAAAAATGATATAGCTAAAATAATATATAATCCGGCAGAAAATCATTTGCTTCCTTCTGATTTTTTATTAATTCAAGATGTAAATCAGAAATTAATTGCTCAGATTATAAATATTTCAACAACAAAAAGTACTTATGATAATCTTGCAGATGTAAGGCTTGTTTTATCAATAGATAAAGATGATAATTTATCCTATTATAACGGTTATATTCCCTCTAAAAGCTGCTCTATTGTTTATATAGGTACTGATGAAATAATTGAATTAATTAAAGGTCAAAATAAAACAATATTACTTGGTAATTTATCTAATCACTCAGAGTGCATTGTTACTCCTGCAATTGATTTTGTTAAAGATAAAGTTTATATTCAATCAGATAGAGATGATAGTACAAAAATTGTTGTTCAAAATATTGTTGCAGAACTTATTTCATCTAATGAAAAGGTTGTAGTTTTAGATTTTGACGGTTGTTATAACTCAATTACAAATGTTAAAAAGTTAAAAATAACTGAGGATATAAAACTTCCGTTAGATATAGATGCGTTTAATACAATATTTGATTATGATATTATTGATTGTCCTATTGAAGATAAAGCTGTTGTTCAAAGTATTATTTTAGAATTAAAAGAATATTTAAAAACTTTAGATAATCAATTTTTACCTTTTAATCTTTTTAAAAATGTTATAGAACAAGAGTTTGCCTCTAATCCTATCTCCGGATTAATGCTTTTAAGAAATAAATTATGGACGTATGCTCAGGCAAACTTATTTGCTGAAAATAAAGCGGAATTAAATCTTATTAATACTGCTTTAGAAAATGATGATTTACTTATAATTGATGCATCTGAAATTGAGGAAGTTTGGTATAAATTTGTAATTCAAACAATAAAAAATACTATAAAGAAAGATTGTTATTTTGTTTTATCGCTAAATGATGCATTAATGGATAAAAAAGCAATATTGAATTTGTATAATAGACAAAATGTTACTCCGATAGTTTATACAAATTATAACAGTAAGTATAGACAAATATTAAAATCTATATGCAAAAACCAAATCTTATTTAAACCTTCAAAATTAATTGAAAATGATGAGCCATATTCTGTATTGTTAAATAAAATAAATTCCGCTGAATTTATTATTTATGGTGAAACTACATTATATTTGCCATTGATTATTGAACTTCAATCATATAATTTACCTTCCAAAACAGAACAAAGTATTGAAAATGTTTCTCAAAATATTGAAGAACAAAAAAGTTCAATTGATAGTATTCTTCAAGAAAAAGTTGAGGAAAAAAAGAATTCTGATATAAATAATACTCCAGTGAATGTTATTCCGCGCCCAATGTCAATGCAGGATGATTATATTTCCCCTGATTTTGATGTAAAAAATAAAGAAGAAATTATTGAAGATGATTTCAATGATGCAGATTTAGATTTCTTGGATGAACAAACTATAGAGCCATTGATGGTTGAAGATAGTAAAGATGATATAATTATTGATAAAAATGAAAATGACTATGACTATGATATTTTTACTCCGTTAGAAGTGCCTCAAGATAATATACAAACAGAAGAAAGTTCAATTGATGTAATTGATTCTATTCTTGATGAAACACAAGCAATTACAGAGCTTGAAGCGGATGATGAAACAGTCGAAACTTTATCCCCAAATGAACAAGAAGTTGATATTGATAAAATTTTAGAACTTGATGAAGATGAAGAAATAACAAATCTTAAAGAAGAAAATCTAACATCAGAATTAAAAGAAAAAATAAATCCGGATATAGACAATGGTGAGTTGAACTCAATAGAAGAACTGCATGAAGAAATGATTGAAGAACATGTAGAAGAAAATGTAGAAGAAGAGGAAATTATCCCTATTGATGATGTGATAAATGATATTACATCAAAACTTGAAAATTCCGAAAATGAGGAAGAACAAGCAGCTTCTTCAGATAATAATTTTGAAGTAGAGTTAGAAAGTGATGATGATATAGTTCCTCCGCCTGTAAATGAAAATATAAAAACAAAAGAGACTCAAACTTTACCGGTTTATCCTGTAGAAGAAGGAAATGAAAATACAGAAAACAATATACCTTTCCAAATAGGAGATAGAGTATATCATCCAAAACACGGTTATGGTGTAATTGAAGGTTTTGCAAACTATAGTAATAAAATCTTATTCTGTCAAATTGAATTTGAAAAAGTCGGCAGAAGAATTTTAGACCCGCGGATTGCAGGGATTGAAAAGGTTTCATAAAAAAAGAAGCTGATAATTTTATCAGCTTCTTTTTTTTATTTTGTAACTTATTATTTTAATGATTCAGCTGCTTTTGCTGCTGCTTCTTGAACTCTTGGTTCTTCATCAGATTTTGCTAATTCAAATATTTTAGATAAATCTTCTTTGTATTCAGGTTTAGCAATGTGAGATAATGAAGCAAGAGCACTAATTCTTAACATTGGGTTTGGATTAGATTTTGCTGCATCAATCACTTGTTCAATACAAGGAAGGTCTTGTAAAGCTAAAACTGAGCCATTTCTCTTTTCAAGTTCATTATTTAAACGTTCTTGCATATAAGAGATTGTATATAAAGCGTGTTGTTTGTTGATTTCAGCTTTTTCTAACGGAGAAGGTGTATATGCTTTAGCTTGTTCTGCTTCAGTTAATTCTTCTTTTGGTTTTTGTCTTAATTCTACAACTTCAGGGCTTGGACCTTCAAGAGCAGAAGTATCTTTGTTTATAATGTTAACTAATGCATCAAATATTTGAGTATCTAATAAGATAGGACCTGCTACATCATCTTTTTTTACAGTTTCTGCAATTTCTTCAATAGCTGCATTTTGAGCATCAACATCTGCTGTTTGTAATTTAGCTACATAAGATTCAGGAGTAACTGTTGCAGCCGGTGTAGCCGGTTGTTCAACAACAGGAGCTTGTGGTTGAACGGCAGCTGTTGTAGGGTCTTGAACCGGAGTTTGAGCTATTTGCGGTGCAGGAACCACTTGCGGTGCTTCCGGTTGTACAGGCATTTGCTGAGGAGCTACTTGAACAGGTTGTTGCATTACAGGAGGATTATTAATTGCTTGAGAAGTTGGATAAGGAACAGGATATGTTGGCATCATAACAGGTTGTTGAATTGGCATAAATTGTGCTGGCATCATTGGTTGTTGTACCGGCATTTGACATGCATTTTGCGGTGTCATTCCTTGTCCTTGCGGATTAATAATTTCTATATTTACTCCGTTATATTGAGATTTGTCTGTTGAGTAACTTTGAGCTGGCATATAGCTGCTTGCTGTAGGATAGTTATAAATTACACCCGGTGTTTGTTGTTGTTGATATTGAACCGGATTATATGCACCTTGTTGCGGATAGCCGGTTTGTATCGGTTGTTGAGCCGGTATATATTGTAATTGTGGTGCTTGTATCATTGTTAACTCCTTATTTATACTTCCTATTATTTATTACTTACTAACATTTCTGTATATGCTAATGTACACAATCATAAATGTTCGTAATTTGAAAAAATTGCTATAATTCTTTCACTGTCATGCTTTTCGACTTTAAAGAACCTTGATTTTATTGGCTTTTTGCCTTTAAATTTTGTTTTACAAAACTTAATAAATGTAAAAAATAAGATAAATTACAAACTTTTTTTTATATTTTGTACAAATTTTTTTATTTAATGTAAAATATAGCATGTGGAGTTTATTCTTTTTGGATATGAGCGTAGAGAAGAAAGATACATACAAGTTTAATATCAAGGATTATCAAGAGCTAATTGAAACTTTAGCTAAGGTAGAATATAAAAAGCTGTCTTCAAAACATTTAATTGACTTTTCAGAGCTTTTAAATATTGGTACGCAAGTAGTGCATAAATTATGTGCTAATTCAGAGCCTGATAAATACAATAAATCTTACTTGTCTACTGCCATAAAATGGGCAATCCGTAATGAGGTAAGACGCAGATATAAATGGTATGTTCTAAAGAATAAGCATGAAAATCCTGTTTTGGATGAAGAAAATCAATCAAGTATACGTGAAGCTGTTTATAAAACAATTCTTTCTGTTGATGAAATGGCAGAAGGGGATAATCCGACTCAGATTAGAGATTCTAAACGAAATCCAGAAGAAACTGTTTTATTCTCTGAACTTAGTGATAGTATTAAGCATGCTATAAAAAATCTGCCGGCTAGAGAACGTGAACTTATTGAATGTAAGTTCTTTAAAGATAAAAAATTAAGAGAAATTTCTGAAGAATTTAACCTTTCTCCATCTCGTATTTCAAGAATTATTCAATCAGGTTTAAATAAAATTAGGAAAGATTTAGTTAAACAAAATTTAGTATAATTACATGTCTATTAATATATTTATATATATTAATATATATAAATATAGGAGAATTTTAAAATGGCTTTAAAAACAATACAATACAAAACACAAGGTACATGCTGCGCTTTAATGAATGTTGTATTAGATGAGAATATAATTAATGATGTTGAATTCTTAGGCGGATGTCCCGGTAACCTTGCCGGAATCAGACAATTATTAAAAGGCATGGATATTGATACTGTTATAGAAAAATTTAGTGGTATTACCTGTGGCACTAAACCAACAAGCTGCCCTGATCAATTGTCAAAATGTTTGTTGGCTTATAAACAAGAAACTTCTGCAAAGGCAGTAAAATAGAATTATATTATATTTTATTTTCACAGTCATGCTGAACTTGTTTCAGCATCTTGCCAATTTGAAATATGCTCTTATATAATTGATTAATTTCATAAATCTAAGATGCTGAAACAAGTTCAGCATGACATATTAATTTATAGCTAAATTCAAATTCTTTTATCTTTTATATTTTTATTTTATAATATATGAACATGAGAGGGCTATTGTTGTGTCTATACAATTAGAAAATAAACAAGGTTTAATTGCAGGTAATGGTGAATTACCTGTTCAATTGGCAAAAAATGCAAAAGAAAACGGGTTTGAAGTTATTGCAATTTCATTATCTGATGATAATAAAAAAGAATTGAAAAAATATTGTTCAAAAGTTTATGATTTTGCTCCGGGTGAAGTGCAAAAAATAAAAGACACTTTGTGTAATGAAGAAATTAAGCAATTAACATTTATTGGAAAAGTTTCAAAAAGCCTTGTTGTTAAAAGACCAAGATTTGATAGTTTAGCAAAAGAATTTTTAAAACAAGCAAAAAGATTAAATGATGATGCAATAATGCTTTTTATTGTTGAAGAATTAGCAAAAATAGGTATTACTGTCTTAGATCAAACAATATTTATAAAAAATTTAATGGTGCCTCGTGGTGTGTTGGGAAAAATTCAACCTACAGAAGCTCAGCTTTCCGATGTAGAGTATGGTTATAAAATTGCAAAAGAAATGGGCGGTCTTGATATAGGTCAATCTGTAGTAATTAAAGACAGAATGATTATGGCTATAGAAGCAATTGAAGGTACGGATAAGTGTATAAAACGCGGCTGTAAATTAGGTAAAAAAGGTTCTATTGTGGTAAAAGTTGCAAAACCGCAGCAAGATAAAAGATTTGATATTCCTGCTTTTGGTTTAAATACTCTAAAAACAATGAATAAATACAAAGCAAACCTAATTGCTGTTGAAGCTAATGAAACAATTCTTGTTGATTATAAAAAAACAATTGAATTTGCAGATAAAAACAATATAGTAGTTATGGCTGTATGAAAAAATTATTTGTTATAACCGGTGAATATTCAGGCGATAGGCATGCTTCTGATGTTGTAAAGGAAATACGCAAGTTAAATCCTAATATTGAAGTTGAAGCAGTTGGCGGAAAAAATCTTGCTGAAGTTGGAGTTAGATTATTTTGCGATCATTCTAAAATGTCTGCAATGGGTTTTAATTTTGATATTATAAAAAACCACATAACTTTAGGTAAAAAAATCGCAGCCTATTTAAAAAATGAATATAAGCCTGACATGGTCTTATTTATTGATTATGGTGGTTTTAATCTTAATCTTTCAAAAGTTCTTTCAAAATACGGATTTAAATTATATTATTATATTCCGCCTCAAATATGGGCTTCCAGAAAATGGAGATTAAATACAGTAAAGAAAAATATAAATAAAGTTTTAACAATATTTCCGTTTGAAAAAGAAATGTATGAAAAAATAGGCGTTGATGTGGAATTTGTTGGACATCCATTATTATCTCAATTGCCTGAAAAAGCAAATAGAGAAAATTTCTTTAGCGAAAATGGTTTTGATTTAAATAAAAGATTAATATCAATATTCCCGGGGTCAAGAAAGTTTGAGATTAACAATTTACTAAAAATATTTTTAGACTCGGCGCGTTTGATAAAAGAAAAACATTCCGATATCCAGTTTGCATTGGCTCAAGCGCCAAGTATCAGTGATGAATTAATAAATCCTATTTTAGAAAATTACAAAGACCTAAATATAAAAGTCTTAAAAAATAAAAATTATGAATTACTATCTGTTTCAGATGAATTAATTTTAGCTTCAGGAACAGTAGCATTGGAAGCAGCTTTATATAATACCCCTATGATTATAAGTTATAAAGGTCCGCAATTCTTATATTTAATATACATGCTTGTAAGATGTATAAAAAGAGTTTGCCTTCCTAATATTATTTTAAATAAAGACATAATACCGGAATTAATACAATCAAAAGCTAAGCCAAGCATTATTTCAGATAACATAATAAAGCTTATAGAGCATGCCAAATATAGAGAAGAAATGATTTCAGAACTAAAAAAAGTTAAAGAAATGTTACAAACCTCAGGAGCTGCTTATCATACTGCTCAAATCATTGTAAACAATATCTAATGGATATATTATATATTAATTTTTTTTGTAAAAAAGTCAAAATATGGTAAGATAATTTTGTAAAAGATTATTACATTTAGGCAATTTTTTGGATTTATAGATTTATAATAAGTATATTCAGGATTGGTTAATGCAAAAAGAAGATAAAATAACATCAAATTTACATAAGCAGAAGAATAATCTCTCTCCCAATAATTCAATAACAACAAATCCGATTGACAAGAGTGGTTTGGTTGCAAAGATAAATATATTGGGCAGCGGGATAAATTCAATTAATACAAATGCGCCAAGCAGTATTATTAATCAAAATAGTATAATGAATCATCATAATGAAAAATCATTTGGAATGGTTGATTATGCGGGTTTTATCAATGAAACTAATAATATAATCAGAGAACATAAAGATATTAGAGATTCGTTGAATGCGTTTCATAATATGTTCATTAACAGATTAAATTGCGGATATACTGCTTTAGGGTTGGTTAATGAACAATCAAGTTTTATAAATATCAGATTATTGGATAAAAATTCTAATGTGTATTCGTTCAAAGTCTTTATGAATGATAAAGATAATGAAATTATAAAAGCAATGGAAACAGGAAAAATAACAACGTTGAATGATTCTTCATTCTTAAAGTTACCGTCTTTAGCAAATGGACCTTGTGTTATTATTCCAATTCAAATCCAAGGTAAAATAATTTGTATAGCAATGGCAAGTGATTATAATATTCAAAATCATATTCACCTGTATCAGCTTGCTGCAACAAATTTAGGTTTGTTGGTTCAAAATTCGTCCTTATATGCGAAAGTTGCTCAAAGTTCATATATGGATAGTTTGACTAACTTATATTCTCATAGAAGATTTCAAGAGTTATTAACACAAGAAATTGAATTTGCGGAAACAAGCAAAGCTAAGTTTTCTGTTGTAATTTTTGATATCAGCGATATGGGTCAAATAAATAAAGATTACGGACATTCAAAAGGTGACGAAGTAATCAAAGTTGTTGCTAATAAAATTAATGAGAATATCAAAAAGCATGATATTGCTGCAAGGTATGGCGGAGATAAAATCTCTGTAATATTTAAAAATGCAAGCTCTGAAGAAGCTAAATATATGGCAGAATATCTTACATATTCTTTATCTTGCTGTCTTGTAGATGATATTGGACCTGTAAATAAAGTTTCAGTTGGTATTTCTTCATTCCCTGAAGATACAATGGATAAAGAAAAACTGCTAATATTAGCAGAACAAGCTGTTCTTGTATCTAAAACAAAGGGATACAATAACGGAAGATCAACAATTGTATCAGCTCAAGATTATGACTTCTGGGATGATGCTGCACTTAATTCATTTGCAACAGTAATTGCAAAAAGACATTCTAAATTAGGTATTAATTTTGAAGAGGCACTTGTAAATAAATTTAATAATGAAAATATATTGTCTCAAAATCATTTAATAGAGGTTGTAACTTCACTTGCAAGTGCAATTGATGCTAAGGATGAATACACGAAAGACCATTCATCTTCGGTTTCAAGATATTCTGTTGCTTTAGCTAAGGCTATCAATCTTCCTGAAAAAGAAATTGAAAGAATCAAGCTTGGCGCTTTGCTTCATGATGTCGGTAAAATTGGTATTCCTGAAGATGTGCTGACAAAGCCGTCAAGGTTAACGGATGAAGAATTTAAAATTATTCAGCAGCATCCGACAATTGGAGTCGAGAAAATTTTAGAACCTAATCCGTTGCTGCACGATTTAATACCTCTGGTGAAATATCACCATGAGCAGTGGAATGGTAAAGGTTATCCGTGTGGTTTAAAAGGTGAAGAAATTCCTCTCGCAGCAAGAATTGTTGCTGTTGCAGATACATATCACGCTTTAATTAGTGATAGACCTTACAGAAAAGGTATGAGTGTTGAAAAGGCTTGTGCTATTTTAGAAGAAGGTGCCGGTATTCAATGGGATAAAGAACTTGTAAGGCAGTTTATATCTCTTGCGCCATCTTTAGCTACAAAAATATAATTATTTTATGTGGTAAAAAGGAAGTTCTTCATTTATATTTAGCTTTTTTGCATCTTTTTTGAATATTTTAGATTTATATAGTCCTAAATATGCAAGCAAGTATTTTATACTTACGTCAAGAACTCCAAAGCCATATTTGCAAGAACGCATAAAGTTAATAGATGAAGCTTCCGGAAAATATTTTGTCGGGCAGCTTACTTCACCAATTCTGTAACCATAATATTTTACAAGTGCAAGCATTTCATTATCAAAAACAAAATCATTGTCGCAATCAGCGAGCGGAAGAGTTTCTATTACTTCTTTTTTAAAACCTCTATAACCTGTATGGTATTCTGAAAGATTTTGGCTTAAAAATAAATTTTGAAATTTAGTTAAAAATTTATTTGCAAGATATTTATAAAAAGGCATTCCTCCTGATAGCGGGTTTGAAAGCATTCTCGATGCAATAACAGTGTCATATTCATCAAATGCAAGCATAGATGCAATAGCAGGAATTAATTTAGGAGTATATTGATAATCCGGATGAAGCATAATAACAATATCTGCATTTGCTTTCAATGCTGCAATATAACAAGATTTTTGGTTCGCTCCGTAACCCTTGTTTTCCTTATGTACAATAGTTGTTATATTTAAATCTTTTGCTAAATCTTTTGTATTATCGCTTGATTTATCGTCAGTTAATATAATTTCGTCTACAATTTCTTTATATATTTCATTGTATGTTTTTTCTAATGTCTTTTCTGCATTATATGCAGGCATTACAACAACTATCTTTTTCCCGTTTAACATAGTTTTACCTTTTTCATTATTATATGATATTAAATCTATATTGTCTAAATATTACATATTCTTATCGATACTAAATTAAAGTATTATAATTTTTTGTCGATATATAAATAAACCTATTAATAATTCGGAGTATGTTTTATGGATGTTAATATATCTGATAAAGTTAATCATATATATTACTATAAAAAGAACAATAATAATATTCTTAAATCAATACTCCCTAATCGGGAAATAAAGGATGTAGAGGCAAGTGCATCATATTCTTTAAATTCATATGGACGAGCTATTGTTAATATATCTTTTAAAGGTTCTAATATTTCAAATATTCAATCTGATGCAAATATTTCTAATTTTGTTAAGAAACTTATAAAAATAGGGATATCGCAAGAAGTTATTGATGAGGCAAGAACGAAATTTAATGAAAATCAATATAATAGAATATTTTCAATTATAAGTGATTTAATTAATGATGCTTATGGTAGTTTTGATGAACTTGAAGGACTTGATTCAGATGATATAGAAAATATTCAATTATTTATAATGGATTCAAACCCCGAAAATTTAGATTTAATTGATAGCAATTTACCTAATATAGATAGTAATACTTTCGCAGGCATTTTATCCTGTATAGATGAAACTAATAAGAATTTAGCAGAAAGATTATGTACTGATAAAGAATTAGATTTCAATGAAAATCAAATATGGAAGGTTCTTCGTTCTATAAAAGAGGAAAACTTATGTTTAGCAGAAAAATTATGTACAGATAAAGAACTTGATTTCCCAAAAGATAAAATTGCAAATATTCTTGAATATACAACGACAGAAAATATAAGTTTAGCAGAAAAATTATGTTTTGATAAAAGTATTGAAATTCCGCTTGATTTATTAGGTGGAACATTTGGTATTTTAGCCAATGTAAATGCTGAAAATATAAGTTTAGCAGAAAAACTGTGCAGCGATAAAGAGCTTGATTTTCCAAAGGATATGATTGGTGGATGGGATGGTGTGCTTGCATCTGCAAATGCTGAAAATTTAAGTTTAGCTGAAAGATTGTGCAGCGATAAAGAACTTGATTTCCCAAAAGATAAAATTAGTGGTTATCAAGGCGTTCTAAATATGGTAAACTCGGGAAATAAAAGTTTAGCAAGTTTAATGGCAGCAGATGAAAATCTGACGAATTATAAAGATTATATATTTGATATACTTTATCGTACAAATGATGAAAATGTAAGTTTGGCAGAAAAATTGTGCAACGATAAAGAACTTGATTTCCCAAAGGATATGATTGGTGGATGGGATGGTGTACTTGCATCTGTAAATTCTGAAAATATAACTCTTGCAGAACGGTTATGCACTGATAAAGAGCTTTGTTTTCCTATAGATGAATTAAATGGTTATTTTGGTGTTCTTCGTTTGGTTAATAAAGAAAATAAAAGGATTGCAGATATAATTGCTAAAGATAGTTCTCTTTTGGATTATAAAGATTGTATAAAAGACATTCTTCGTTCTGTAAATGCCGAAAATATAAGCTTGGCTGAAAGATTATATACTGATGAAGAACTTGATTTTCCAAAAGAGCAAATAAGCGGTTATTCCGGTGTCCTTTCCTATACAAATTCTGATAATACAGGTTTAGTAAATTTAATGGCAAAAGATGATAATATTGCCGAATATAGTATTTATATAAAAGATATACTTGCGAATACAAATGCAGAAAATGTAAATATAGCTATGGATTTATGTATAGATAAAAATCTTGCATTTCCAAAAGATAAACTTGCAGGTGTTCTTAACAAGATAAATAAAGACAACAAAAAAGAGATAGAAGCATTTATTGAACAATGCAAAAACAGAGAACTTCCCGTAAATAGTATTATGCTTTATTTGGATAATCAAATCTCTCAACGGGATTTAAATACAACAATACGGGTAATTGGTAGAGAAAAAGTAAAATCATTATCCGAACCTGATTTGTATGTAGCCTGTAAACTTTATGGTTTGTATGGAAAAAATAATATCAATGAAATTAAAATGATTAATAAAAAAGCTATTTTAAGAACTTTGGTTGAATGTAATACCGGTATGTTCGGAATAAGTGAAGAAATGAAGAAAGATTTTCCGTTGATTCCTGTATCACAAGAAGAATATTGTAGTCTTCTTCCATCTCTTGTTCGCTCATTAGGTATTGAAACCAATACTCTAACTGCTGAAAAAACTCAAGAATTTAATGCTTCTGTTTTTAATCTTGCAGATTCACTTATTAGTATATCAGATGAAGAATTCAATAATATGCACATTAAACAAGAATATTCAAAAGATGACTTCATCGCTGATACTTTGGATATTGTTAAAAATCTGAAAGAAACTGAACGACAGAAAGTATATGATTACTTTGGATTTGAATTGCATCATAATAAGTACAATCCGACAGGTTTTTCAATTTTAGGTTATCCTGTTAACTTAAATAACGGACAAAAACTTGCTAAAATTGCAGATGTAAAGACTAAAGAAATTGTTGAAAAATTAAGATCTAAAGTCATAAAATTCTCTCAATATAACCATATTTCTTGTGATAACAAAGATATTGAAAAATATCTTAATGAAGTTGTAAATATATTCCCGGAATTAAGAACACAAATAGAAAAAAGCCAGCATAATACACATAATTTTGATGTAATGAAACATTCTTTAAAAGTAATGAAAAAAATTGTTGAAAATCCAAATTATAAGCAATTAAATAATTCTGATAAAAAGCTAATGCTTTTAGCTGCTTTATTTCATGATGGAACGAAGATAGAAGGTTCATGTAAAGGAAATCATTCTTCAGAAAGTGCATTTGATTCATTTTATATTACGAAAAAAATTAATCTGACACGAGAAGAACAAATTAAACTATATACTTTGATAAAAGATCACGAATGGTTGCATTATGTAAATAATGGAAAGGATGAAACTGATATTCAAAAACGCCGGCAATCAGTTGCTTTTGACTTGCAATACGATAATTTATTTGAACTGGCAGACATTTTTACTGAAGCAGATTTAAAAGCCGTTAAAAACAACGACTTATTCTATAATGCGCATGAATGTGAAAAAATTAATCATTCATCAGCTATAAAAGAATATATTAATGAACTAAAAAAGACACAACCATTACTCCCTATAACAAAACTTCCTAAAGCCAGCAGTATTGAAAGCCGCATAACCAATGTAAATTCTGATGGTTCAACAAATATAAAAGGCTTATATAAAAATAACAAAGGACTTATAATAATAAAATATAATGAAGTAGAAGATTGGGAAGCAATCGGATTTCCAAAAGGTTCAATATCAAAAGGAATAAAAGCAAAAGGTGTTTCCGGTATTAACAATTTATCAGAATGTGAAGTAAATACAGGAAATATAAAATTCTTTGCTCATGGATTAGATTATTCAAATCAACTTTCAAAATTTGATGCTTTTGCACTTCCTGATTCAGAAGCATTACTATCTGTCAGTTATACTGAAAGACCGGAAAGTAAATATCGTTTTTTCCGTACACAAGGAGTATTACTGGATGTAGATACAAAATATTTACATGGAGGAGGAAATACAGATGCCGGAAGCGGATGCGGAAAAGTTATTAAAAATTTCAAAGAAAAATATATATTTGGCGGAGAAAGAGAATCTGACAGAGTATATGTATCTGATTTAATAAAAGAAGCATTAGATATATCAGATGATGCATATCAGGATTTTGTTCAGCAAAATTCAAATAAATCAATGTTGGAAATAACTCCTGTTTCAACAAGAGAAAAAATAATTCGTGCACTTGCTACAATAAATTCTAATACAAGAAAAGGCAATAGAGAATATAATGAAATGTATGTTTCTAATCCGAATATAATGGGTGTGTTTGCTTATAAATCAGATGGAAATATAAATCAGGTGTTAAATTTTCTTGAAGATACATATGATAAAAATGGTTTCTTACAACAATATGCTGTTGAACATGATATGCCATTTGTAATATTTGGTGATTAATAAATTGTTTTTTATTGATTGAATTACTTGTGAACTTTTGTAAAATAATGTTATAATGTATTTAAGTTTATTTAATATAAAGTCGATAGTTTAACATATACGTTTATTTGGTGGTATTAATGAGTTCTTGCGATTTACATGAAAGTTTAGATGTCGTTTTAAATTTAACACAAGAAGAAAAACAAACAGTTTTAATAGTTGATGATGAAGAAAATAACCTTCAATTATTAAGAAGAACATTTAGAGGGAAATATAATTTATTGATGGCTCATAATGGTGTTGAAGCACTTGAGGTTGTTAAAGAACATGGTGACGAAATTGCTTTAATCGTAAGTGATCAAAAAATGCCAATGATGGAAGGTACTGAGTTTTTTAAACATGTTAGAGAATCAAATCCTCAAATTGTTAAAATTCTTTTAACAGGACATGTCGGTACAGATATACTTGTTTCTGCAATTAATGATTGTGATTTATTCCAATATATTTTAAAACCTTTTGATCCTGAGGAGTTGAAGATAGCTGTAGAAAACGGTATTTCAAAATTTTCAATGGCTTGTAATAACAAACTATTCTATAAAGAATTGAGAGAATTGTTTTATAAGACAATAAGAGCTATTTCAAACGCATTAGAAACAAAGGACTCTTATACAAACGGACATTCATTGCGTGTTACTTTATATTCTATGATTTTGGCAAAAGAATTAAACTTAAGCGATACATATATGGAAGATATAGAAATAGCAGGTTTATTGCATGATATTGGTAAAGTAGCTATGCCGAAAAATATTTTATGCAAGAACGGAAAGCTTACTGATGAAGAATTTCTTGTTATGAAGGCTCATCCTGTAAGAGGTGAAAAAATTGTTTTAAATATTAAAAAATTGCAATTAATTTCGGAATGGGTTAAATCTCACCATGAAAAATGGGATGGACGCGGATATCCTGACGGTTTAAAGGGTACTGAAATTCCGCTGCCTGGCAGAATTATCGCTCTTGCAGATACTTATGATGCAATGACATCTACAAGACCGTATCGTACAGCGTTAAGTCATGAAGTTGCTATATCTGAAATTAAGCGTTGTGCAGGTACGCAGTTTGATCCTGAATTAGCTGAATTGTTTGTAAAACTTTCAGATACTATTGATGAAGCAAGAAAAAACCCTGAAGAGTATTATCAAAAGTACTCTTTCTTAGGTAAAAATATTGATTTTAAAATATTTTCAGAGGCTGCTACTCAAGCGAGCTAATTACTACTGATATATAGTTCCCGAATTGTTTTTCCAGTACTTGTGTCATTTCGTTTGTTGCATTTAACCAAAAGTTTGCAGATGCAAGCACTTTTGTAGTTTGTCCTTCATTATCTGCTTTAAAGACTAATGGGTCTGAACCTTTAAAGTTTGCTAGTACGTCTTTTATTGCGACTACTGTTTCAAACGGTAATTCCTGTTTAAATGATATAGTAACAATGTTACTGTTTTCAACAGGTTTTATACTTTCAACTATAATTTGAACCCTATCATCTTTCTTTTGGTATTTACCTGACATTATAACTTTTTTTTCAGGTTCTATTAAAGAATTGCATAATTGTAATGTTTTGTGGAATGCAACAAATTCTATTTCTCCGGTTAGGTCTTCTATAATACCTGCTTTTAAGAATTTTGTAGGGTCTTTTTTTGTTGCAATTTGTCTTACAGCACTTAACAGTCCGCATACAGTTACGAAAGAATCATTTGGTAAGTCTGCTAATTCATTTATATTATGAGTGGTAAGGAACGGCAATTTATCCCTAATTGATTCAAGAGGGTGGCTTGTTACGTAAAATCCTAAGTATTCTTTTTCAAATTCTTGAATTTCTTTATCTGAAAATTCTTCGTCGCTTCCATATAACTCAAATGATTGCATTTGGTAGCTGTTACCTGAGCTGCTTCCTCCTGCTAAACCTGCAAATAAACTTACTTGACCTAATTCTTTAGCTTCATTTTCTTTTGCGGCAGCATTTAATATGTTTTCAATATTATTAAATAATTTTTTTCTGCAAGGTTCAAGGCAAGTAAATGCCCCTGCTTTTGTAAAGTTTTCAAGTGCTTTTCTATTTACTACTCTCGGGTTAATTCTTTGAGTAAAATCAATAATAGATTTAAACTCACCGTTTTCTTTTCTTTCAGATTCAATTGCTTTAAGAACAGCTTCCCCAATACCTTTAATTGAGTTTAAACCAAACCTGATATTTTCTCCGTCAGGTGTGAATTCTGCATTAGATTTGTTAATGTCAGGCGGTAAAACTTTAATGCCTGATTTTTGAGCTTCTGTAATATAAAGCTGTATTTTTTCAAGGTCATCTTTTGAATTTGATAGCATTGCGCATATATATTCAACAGGGTAATGTGCTTTTAGATATGCCGTTTGATAAGCAACAAAAGCGTAACATGCAGAGTGCGACCTATTAAAACAGTAACTTGCGAAACTTCCGATTTGGTCGAACAGTTCTTGTGCTGCTTCTTTTGTCATACCTTTGCCAACAGCTTTTTCAATAAATGGCCCTTCCAGTTTTACCAAGTCTTCAGGGTGTTTCTTTGCCATGATACGACGCACCATGTCTGCTCCGCCTAGTGAATAATCCGCAAGAACTTGGAAAATTTGCATGATTTGCTCTTGATATACAAGGGTTCCGTAAGTATCTTTTAATACCGGTTCTAATAACGGATGGGCATATTTAATTTCTTGTCTGCCGTGTTTTCTTTCTACGAAGTCGTCCACCATCCCTGAACCTAACGGACCGGGGCGGAATAGTGCAACTAAAGCGCCTAAGTCTTCAAATACAGAGGGCTGTAATTTTTTTACAAGGTTTTTCATACCAGTAGATTCTAACTGGAATACACCGTCTGTATTTCCGCTTATTAACATTTTATATGTCGGTTCATCATCTAATGGAATATGGTTAATATCAATATCAATTCCGTGGCGCTCTTTTATCATTTCCAAGGTTTGCATAATGATAGTTAAGTTCTTTAAGCCAAGGAAGTCCATTTTTAACAGACCGATTTTTTCGCAATCTTCTTTTGGATATTCTGTTATTACGTTTCCTTCTTTTGCGTACTGAACCGGAACGATTTCATCTAACGGTTGGTGCGCAATAATTACACCTGCAGCGTGCATGCCTGTATTTTGTTTTAAACCTTCAATGTTGCGGGCTTCATCTATTATTTGTCTTATGAGTGCGTCTTCGTCATAAACTTTTTTAAAGTCAGGTGCTACTTCAAGTGCCTTATCAATTGTCATACCAACTTCGGCAGGTACATATTGGCTTACCTTGTTCGAAACTTCAAACGGAAGATTCATAACCCTTGCAACGGCTTTAATAGCAGCTTTTGCAGATAATGTACCAAAGGTTATAATTTGGCAGACTTTTTCTTTCCCGTATCTTTCCGTTACGTAATCAATTACACGTTCACGTCCGTCACCAAAGTCAATATCAACATCGGGCATGCTTATACGTTCGGGGTTTAGAAATCTTTCAAACAACAGATGGTGCTTCATCGGGTCAAGGTCTGTAATGCCAAGTGCGTATGCAATTAAACTTCCTGCAGCGGAACCTCTGCCGGGGCCTACAGGTACGCCGTGAGTTTTTGCATAATTGATGAAATCCCATACAATTAAGAAGTATGCATCAAACCCCATTTGATTGATGATACTAAGTTCATACTTCATTCTTTCTTCAATCTCGGGGGTCATTTCATCATATTTTTCATCAATCCCTTTTCTTACAAGGTAGCCTAAATATGACGGAATGGTATGATTTGCGGGAACGTCAAAAGACGGAAGAATATTTTCTCCCATTTTAATAATTACGTGGCATTTATCCGCAATACGTGCAGTATTTTCAATTGCTTCTTCAAATGTTTCACTATCAAGCCATTTGAATGCTTCGCGTAATTCTTCAGGCGTTTTTACGTAAAATTCATTGTTTGAAAATCTAAAACGATTTTCTTCATCTTTTAATGCGTTTGTTTGGATACATAAAAGAGTGTCGTGCCAAGATGCATCGCTTTTCTTTAAGTAATGGCTGTCATTTGTAATTACAAGCGGAATATCCATTTCTTTTGCGATTTTTATAAGTTCAGGGTTTGAACGTTTTTGTTCATCTAAGCCATGGTCTTGAATTTCAATATAGTAATCATCTTTAAACAGATTTTTATACCATTTTGCGGTTTCTCTTGCGCTTTCTTTTGAACCTTTAAGAACTTCTTGTGCTAGTTCACCTTGAATACATGCAGATAAGCATATAAGCCCTTCTGCGTGCTTTTCTAAAATTTCTCTATTAATACGAGGTTTATAATAAAAACCGTCAATATGCGCTATACTTACAAGTTTTACAAGGTTTTGATATCCTGTATTATTTTTGGCTAATAAAACAAGGTGGAATAATTCTCTGTTTGTTGCATCTTTTTGAGTAATATCTCCGTGTAAAACATAAAATTCGCAGCCAATAATTGTTTTGAACTGCATATCTTTACCGAGTCTGTATAGTTCCATTGCTCCATACATAACTCCGTGGTCAGTAATCGCAACTGCCTCAAAGTTATTCTCCTGTGCAAATTTAATATATTGTTTATTGCGGATTGCACCATCTAATAAACTGTATTCTGTATGCACATGCAAGGGAACATAACGCATTTTTTATTCCATTCCTCTATTCTCGACCCGATTATATTATTATGTTAGCATGCTAAAATTTTACATGGAAATCAATAATGTTATTATGTAACGATTGTTGCAATCATTTTTTCGTTTCGTTCCGAAATATCTGAGATTATAATTTTTTGAAGTGTATCTTTGTATTTATCTTCTGCATCTATTAGGACATTTATATAATTTTTTGTTACGCCTTTTAAAAATCCTGTTTTTTTATCTCTAAGTTTCTCAATAATGACTTCATTTTTTGTATTTAGATTTTTTCTGAAAAAATTATTTAGTTTTTTATCAGAAATATCTTGAATAAATTCTACTCGTCTTTTCTTTTCTTCGTTGGCAATTTGGTTGTCCATTTTGTCTGCAATTGTACCTTTTCTTCTTGAATAAGGGAAAACGTGAATGCGTGACATTTCAAGGTTTGCTAAATTATTACGGGTCATTTCAAAGTCTTCTTCTGTTTCATTCGGAAAACCTACTATAATATCGCTGCCGATAAAAGCATTTGTAAATTTAAAATTTATATATTCTACAAGCTCATTTATTTGTTCTGTGCTGTATCGTCTGTTCATTGCTGTTAATGTTTTATCACATACTGATTGTAGCGAAAGATGAAAATGCGGACAAAATTTTTCTGATTGAGCAAGAAAATCAATAAATTCTTTATTTAGTTCTAACGGATTTAAAGAACCTAATCTATAACGATTTATTTTAGTTTTTTCAATTTCTTCTAAAAGATTTTGTAATGTCTGTTTTTGTTCAAAATCTTCACCCCATTGTCCAATATGAATACCTGTTAAAACTGTTTCATAATAACCTTCTTCAGCAAATAAATTTATTTGTTCAATTATATTTTTTACAGGATTAGAACGGTTTTTACCTCTTGCAAACGGAATAGTACAGTATGTACATCTGTTATTACATCCGTCTTGGATTTTAACAGAGGCTCTTGTTCTATGTGTTTGATGTAGCATTTCATATCTGAATTCATCGTGGCTGAATATATCAGATACACAGTAGTTAGTTCCGCTTTCCAATATTTTTACAATATCGTTTTTTTCGTTGTTTCCAATAACAAAATCAGCTAAATTTTCTTTTATGAGATTTTCTTTTTCAAGCTGTGCCATGCAGCCCGTAATAACAGTTTTAATTTGCGGGTTTTCTCTTTTTGCTCTTCTTAAATATGAAAGATTTTTACTGTCTGCAATATGTGTAACAGAGCAGGAATTTAATATATAAAAATCCGCTTCTTCTGTATTGTTAGTTTCCAAATAGCAGTTATTTGTAAGTATTTCAGCTATTAATGCCGATTCTACCTGATTAGTTTTGCATCCTAAAGTTTTTATAATAAATTTTTTCATAACTATTATTATAATTTAAACATAGACTTATGATAGTATGCTTTTCTTTGAATTTTTACCTAATAAATTAGCTGCCATTGCTATTGTTTTAGGGAAAAATCTTACAAGTAACTGTCCTCTGCTTTTTGTATTTTCGCTATCGCTTCCATATCCTGATAACAACATATTTGTTTCTGCAACAAATTCACCTAATCCTGATGCATCATTTAAATCTGCCCTTGGTGAAAAATATTGAACGAATTCTTGTTCATTGTAAGGAACAGTAGTTTCAAATTTTTTCATTTCTTCTTTGTATGTTTTTATTAATTTTTTATTAAGAGAAATGGGTTTGACTTCGTAATCTTTAAAATGTCCTGTTTCATGATTAATGATACTTACATTTGTTCCTGTGTATAATGCGTTTGAATAACCATCGGCTAAAGAGCTTTCATCACTTACAAAATTCCACTTGTCTATATTAGATGCAATTGTCATAAGTGAATCTGCATGAATATTTTTTATTGTATTCCATATTACATCTTGTGAGTAATAAGCCAATACTCCTTCTGTTTTTAATATTTCTTTCTTTTTTCCGTCTGATATAGTTATAGTTCTATTATTATCATCATATTGAATTGTATATGTTATTCCGTTTATTGTATTGGTAACGCTTCCATCTTTGTTTCTTATAAATTCTCTTTGTGTATCTAACAATATTGAATTTGTTTCATCATCGTTTATTTTATAAGAATAATAACTGTATTCAATATTCCCTTTATTATCTTTTTTTTCTTTGTAAATTCTGTCTGTAGTACAATTATTTACTTTCAAATGTTCGTTATATGTAATTGTTCCATCTTCTTCTTGTGTTACGGTTGATACGGGAATACCTTTTGCTGTTACTGATTTTTCTATATCAAAATCAACTTCATTGCTGTTTTCACTATTTCCTGTTTTGAAATCGTTAATATCAAAGTAAACAGTTTCAAATGCACCTTTTAATTTATTAGAAAGTTTTGAGTGAAGAACTCCGATTACATATTTATCTTTAGGATGTTCTATTACTTGGTTTATTTCTCTTATCTGACCGAATTTATCATATTTTAAATTAAATACATTTGCTTGCTTTTTCATTGTTGAAGAAGTTGCATTATTGCTGTATTCTTCAACTCTGCTTGTTGTTGACTTTCCGTCTTCATCAAATGTATATACCAATGTTATTTGTGTTCCGCTTGAATTTCTAATTTCTCTGCTTAAAATCGCTTCAACTTTATTATCATTTTGGCGGGTAATTAAGTTAATGTCACAATCTGTTTTTAAAATTTGAGTTATATCAGGATTTTTAGTCCTTAAATCATTAATTGATTCTTTTTCTTCATCGCTAAGTATTGTTAATGCAAATGATGCACTTTTACTGTAGCCTCTTTCTCTGTATTTATTATATTCTTCGTTCTCTTCAGGATGTAATTCTACATCAATTATATCTATAATAAATTCAGGTAAAACTCCTTCATTAAATAGCGAAATTGCTTTTTGATACGATTCATCATCTAATCTTGAAAAATCGGTTATATTTTCATCTCCGACTTTTAATTTTATAAGTTCATCTATATTTTTTACTTTATCATCAGGAATTTCAGCTATGCCGATTGATTCTAACATTGAAATCCCTTTTTTTGAAATATCAAGACATTTTTGTCTTTTTTCTTCATCAAATTGTGCTAATTCAGCAGCAACATTAATATCGATATCTTGACTATAAAAATCTAATGCCAGTTTAGTTTGTTCATCATTTAAAGGAGCAATGCAAGCGGCTACTATAGGCGGATGTCCTTCTGATAAATGATGTATCCCTTTTTTATAAGCTGTTTCATCTAAATCAATAAATCGGCTTACGCTTTCTCCATCTATACCTTTGGTTGATAAATCGTCTGCTTTTTTATATTTATCATTCTCTAATTCTGCAAATTTAGAAAGAAATTCTTCATCAATTCCGTTAGATAGAAGTTTTAATACTCTTTGATATTGTTCATTACTGTAATTTAGTATTTTTTCTATTGTTGCATCTGATAGATTGTACGATTTTAATTGTTTCTTCTTTTTTGAAAAAGAAAAATCAGGCAATTTGAATGGAATTGTAAATGTAATACTTTTCCCAAATGATGTATTATTAGTGCCAATTTGATTTGCAAGCGTTAAATAATTTACTTTCTTAACAGGGGCAGAGGTTTGTTTATTTACATATTTATTTTGATATGTATTAGAAATGCTTGTTATTCTCATAATCGAATAAAACCTCATAATAGATTTTTTTGCTAAAAACACGCAAAAAAAATGTTTGCACGTATTGCAAACATCAAATAAACACGAGGATATTAAGAGAGAGAGTAAAAAAAATTGTTTTATTAATCATATTGCCTAAAATGGCTGATTAAAAATGTATAGAGTTTCCCTTAACAGCGCCTCTTTAGTTTTTTTTGAAAAAGTTTTAAGTAAATCCTCCTTTTTAATTATCTCCTGTCTACTCTTATATAAAGTTTTTTTTGTAAAGTAAATTGCTTTTTTTCTAAAAAATGCTTAATAAAACTTAATAAATAATTATTAGCAGCCTGTAATAACAGATAAAATTAGTATATTTTAAGAGTTTTATTCTAAACATAGAAAATAATTAAAATCTCTATACCAAAACACGCAAAAAAAATGTTTGCACGTATTGCAAACATCAAATAAACACGAGGATATTAAGAGAGAGAGTAAAAAAAATTGTTTTATTAATCATATTGCCTAAAATGGCTGATTAAAAATGTATAGAGTTTCCCTTAACAGCGCCTCTTTAGTTTTTTTGTAAAAGTTTTAAGTAAATCCTCCTTTTTAATTATCTCCTGTCTACTCTTATATAAAGTATTTTTATTAAAAAAAATTGCCTTTTTTTGCAAAAAGAAATTAAGATTATATAAAGATGATTGACAGACAAGTGTTTGCAGGAATAAAATAACACTGTTATGTGCAGAATTGGTTCAATAAAATCAAAAAAATATTTACACCCGTCGATAGCCTTAAAATTAATGAGATCACAACAAAAAGGACATGATAATTCAGGTTTTGCTTTTGTTATGCAGGATTTGGGCGGTATATTCGGTGCTCATAAAGACTTGCCAACATTATCTATGGCTGCAACCGTTGAAGGAACAAGACGAGCAGAAGATATTTTGCATGACCTTGGATTTACCCGTGTTCTTCAATGGGCGCCTGAAATTAATCATCAAAAAGGTTTAAAAATTGAACCTATGCCTAACTATATTTTTGAAACTTTTCAATATCCGAAAAGCCATAAATATGCAACAAAAGAAGAAAAAGAAGAACTTTTAATTGATACTGCTTTACTTTTGAGACGTGAATTAGAAAAAGACAATTCCGGTTTTATGTATTCTTTTTGGCCGGATGTTTTGACTTTAAAAGAAATAGGCAGCCCTCGTGATATTGGTACATATTTTGGACTTTGGGATGAAAATGAAGAGTTATGTGCAAAAGTAATAACTGCCCAATGTAGACAGAATACAAATTATGATATTGTTCGTTATGCTGCTCATCCATTCTTTTTAGACGGTTATACAGTTTTGGCAAATGGAGAAAATACATTTTTTGAAAAAAACAGAAATTATCAACAGTCTTTATACAAAGGCTATATTGGTTTTGAGTCTGATTCTCAATGCTTCTTGTATACTCTTCACTATACAAATAAAATATTGAATTGGCCTATTCAATATTTCAAACATACAATTACACCCCTTCCGTTTGAAGAAATTGAAAAAAGACCTGATAAAGATGTGTTACTTAGAATAAAAGCTTCTTTATCTCATTTGGAAATAAACGGTCCTAATACTATTTTAGGTGTTTTACCTGATGGTGAAATGATTTGTGTTTGTGATTCCAAAAAGTTAAGACCTGTAGTAATCGGAAGAAATGAAGATACTGTTATTATGACTTCCGAAGTAAACGGAATTAATGATATTCTTCCTGATAGAGATATATCGCAAGATATTTACCCTAACGAAAAAGAAACAATAATAATTAGAAACGATTTGACGGTGGAACGATGCCAACAATAAGTATAAATCAATTACATTTAGATGATTTGCCCTGGATAATTGAATATGATGAGTCAAAATGTATCCAGTGCGGGAAATGTACAGCGGCATGTTCATTTGGTGCGATAAATCCTGTTGTAGAAAAGAGAAGAAAACCATCAAGCGGTTTGCAAAAACCAAGTTTTGACAGAGTTTTAGTTATAAAACAAAATGTTTCATTTTCTCATCATTGTCGTGGCTGCGGAATGTGTTCAAGAGTTTGCCCGAACGGTGCAATTAAAGCTGTAAGGAACCCTAACGATAGATATTCTGTCCGTTACAGAGCTGCTAAAGGTGATTCATTAAAAAAAGGCGGTCGTTCAAACTTAAATACAGAAGGAAGAACTCTTGATAAAATTAAAATCGGAAGAATTTCTCAAATGACAGACCCGTCTTTGGATGCTGCCCGTCATAAATTTGAATTGAGAACTCCGTTTGGACGTGTTTTATCCGCAGATAAATTAGATTTGCAAATAAATAACGGTAAAATGGAACTATCGAAACAATTACCTCCAAATCAATGGATTTATCCGATTATTATGGGTGATATGTCTATTGGTGCTATATCCTGGCGTATGTGGGAAGCTATGGCAATTGCTACTGCATATTTGAACGAAGTTATGGGTATTCCTGTTCGCATGTGTACGGGTGAAGGCGGTATTCCTGTTCGTTTGTTAAAATCACGCTATGTAAAATATATGATTTTGCAAATAGCATCAGGTCATTTTGGATGGAACAGAATTATTCAAGCCATGCCTGATATGATAGAAGACCCTGCCGGTATTTTGATTAAAATCGGTCAGGGTGCTAAACCTGGTGACGGCGGTCTTTTAATGGCAAGTAAAGTAGCACGTTATGTACAAGAAATTCGTGGAGTTCCACGTGCTGATTTATTAAGCCCTCCAACTCATCAAGGCTTATATTCTATAGAAGAATCTGTTCAAAAGATGTTTTTATCAATGAATGCTGCATTTAATTTCAGAGTTCCTGTTGCAATTAAAACAGCTGCTTCTGTAACAAGTGTATCTGTTTATAATAATTTATTACGTGACCCGTATAATATTGTCGGCGGATTTTTCTTAGATGGTTTAGCCGGTGGTACAGGTGCTGCGCATGAAATTTCACTTAATCATACAGGACATACAATCACTTCAAAATTAAGAGATTGTTATCTTGCTGCTGTCCATCAAGGCCGCCAAGGTGAAATTCCTTTATTCGCAGGCGGAGGGCTTGGACAAACGGGAAGTCTTGCTGCTGATGCCTTTAAATTAATATGTTTAGGTGCAAATGGTGTATTTACGGGCAGACTTCTATTGGAAATTGCAGGCTGTGTAGGTAATGATGAAGGTAAATGTAATGCTTGTAATACAGGCTTGTGTCCTGCGGGTTTAGCTACTCAGGATGTATGCTTAACTAAACGTCTTGATATTGATGTTGCGGCGCAAAATTTGGTTAACTATTTCATTGCTACCGACATGGAACTGAAAAAATTAATGGGTCCTGTAGGTAACTCAACACTGCCTATTGGACGTTCTGATGCATTAATTACTGTAGATAAAAATGTTGCTGACAGGTTGAATATTCAATATGTATGTTAATTGTGGATGGTATGTATGAATAAAGAAGTATTTAAAATAGAAACATTAAAAGATAATAACAGACTTTCCACTCAGGAACTTCTTCAACTTATTTCTTCAAAAATTGAAGAAGGTTATACAAAATTTGATATAGATGCTTGCGGACAGCATAATATCGGCGGTTCTTCATGGGCAAAAAACAGAGATGAAGAGCTAACATTCCGGTTGAAAAACCCTGGGCAAAGAGTTGGGGCAATGGCTTTAGCCGGTACCACAATTTATGTGGAAGGCTCTGCACCTGCAGATGTGGGCTGGCTAAATTCAGGTGCGAAAATAATAGTAAATGGTGATTGCGGAGATACAGCTTCTCATTGTGCTGCAGGTGGTAAAATCTATGTTTCCGGCAGAGTAGGTACAAGAAGCGGTGCATTGATGAAACATGACCCTAAATTTGAAGTTCCTGAATTTTGGGTATTAAAAAATACAGGTTCCTTTGGCTTTGAATTTATGGGCGGAGGCATAGCTGTTGTTTGCGGTTATGATTGTGATAGTTTGCCATCGGTTTTGGGTAATCGTTCTTGCGTTGGTATGGTTGGCGGAACAATATATGTGCGTGGGAAAATAGAAGATGTTGCAGATTGTGTTGATATTCAATCATTGAATGAAGAAGACATTCAATTCCTATCTTCAGGAATGGCAGACTTTTTAAGTTCTATAAAAAAAGATGCATTGTACAATGAACTGACAAAATGGAACGAATGGAAAAAGATACTTCCTATGCCTTCGGCAAATAAAAAAACGCGAATATCAGTTGCCGATTTTAGAAAAACACAATGGGTTGAAGGCGGTATTTTTGGTGATTTTATTAATGATGATTTAAAGGTTTATAATCTTCCTGCTACAGCAGAAGGACGAGTTCATATCCCTGTATGGTCTCAAGAAAATTGTGTAGATTGCAAAATATGTTTAAATAATTGTCCTCAAGTCGCAATAGAAGAAACTGATAAAAAATATTCTGCTATTGATAATAAATGTATTGGCTGTGGAATTTGTAAAGCTGTTTGTCCTAAACAATGTTGGTTAATGAAATCTAATAGATGTGAAATATCATAGTTCAATTTTTGTAACATGTCGTTACATAATCTATTTATATACTCAAGTTTTATTTTTCTTCGCCGATTACTTAATTAAGGTAAAAGTAAGGAGTACGTTGTGGCTGGAGAAATTAACGGAAATAAAGGTATTGATTTCATAAATTCGGTTTTAAAAGGACTTGGTCTTCAAGATACAAAAGTAAACAGTTCTGATGTTGCATCTATATTTTCTGCCGCAGAAGATAAAAATAATAATGGTGTAATTGATAAAGATGAGTTTACAGAGGCTATAGCTGAATATTATAAAGCTGATATTGAAAATCTTTCTGATATAGAAGATTCTTATATGGATGCTTGGAATGATTTTTCAGGTATTGATGGAAATAATACCGGTATTTCTTCAAGTGATATTTCAGGTATGAATGCTCAGGTTTCAGATTCTCTTGCAAATAGTGATTTAAATTATGCTAACAGTGAAAATTATACAGCTCCTACAAAACAAAATACAAAAACTCCTACAGTATCTGCTGTTTCTACAGACAGTTTGTCAGGAAAATCTTCTGCTGATTTAACAGCAGAAAGAAGTGACTTGCTTTCTCAATTAGATGATTTAAGAACTCAAAAAGAGGATAATAGTGAAGTAAATGCGAAAAAAGAAGAAGTTGCAGGTTTAAAACAAGCTTATGATGAAGCACTTGCAAATTTAGAAAATGATGAAGTATTAGAAGGTCAAGAAAAATCTTTAAATGATTTAAAAGCAGATAAAGAAGAAAAAGAAGGTCAAATTCAAAATCAAAATGAAGTAATTTCAGGATTAAAAGATTCAATTGATTCTCAACATACATTAATTGATTCTTTAAATTCTGAATTGGGTTCTTTAACTGCACCATCAGAAGGTGATTATAAAACAACCGTAACGGATGAAGATGGAAATACTCACGAAGAAGTAGATACAGAAGCATATAATGCTGCTGTTAAAGAATACGAAGCACAAAAAGCTGAACTAGAAGCAAATATTGCAGAAGCAGAAAATGTGTTAGCTGAATTAGAAGAAAATTTAGCATCTGCTGAAGATGCATTAAATGCTCTTGAAGAAGAAGCAGCAGCTATTGATGCTAATATACTTGAAGTAACCCAACAAATTGCAGAAACAGAAGCTGACGATGGTCCTGCAAAAGCTGTACAAGAAGCATTGGAAGCTTATAATAAAGGACAGGCTGATTTAGAAGAACTTGAAGAAGCTCAAACAGCTCAACTTGATGCTGATATTAATCAATTACAAGAAAATTTATCATCTTACGATGAAGCAATAGCAACAGCAGAAGCTAAAGAAGCAGAAGAAGCAAAAGCAGCAGAAACTGAACAAAAAGCGCAACTTGGTTTAACAGATGATGAAAGAATTCAACTTGATGATGAAGGTAATGCTTTTGTAGAAGTTACTCCATGGCAAAGTGAAGGCAACGGCAATGACTGTTTATCAAGAATCATGGCAAATAACTATGATTATGAAGCTTTAGGTATTGAACCTGGTTCAGAAGAATATAATAAGTTACAAGATGCATTAATGGATGCTAACCCTGAAATATACGGTTCTGATGATGTTGAAGGAAGAAATCAATTATTTGGCGGCGGAAGAGAAAATTCTGTAATATATGCCGGTGATAAAATTACACTTCCTGATGCTTATGAAGTTTTAGGTCTTGATAAACCTGTTAAACCTACACCGGTAACTTCTACTTATGGTGTAGAAGGTAAGAGTACTCCAACTTATAATGAAGATGGAACTGTTGCTTCTGAAACAATTGAATATGAAGACGGCACATCTGAAACTATTGAATACAGCTATAATGAAGATGGCAAGAAAACAGGTTCAGGTGTAAGAAAAGATGCCAGTGGTAATGATGTAACAACATACAAGACTGAATATGATGACGATGGTAATATGACTTCAAAAGAAGGTGAATGGTTAAATTCTGATGGTACAACACAAGTTAACTATCGTTGGGAATATAACAATGATGAAAATACTGCAACATTAAAGAAATGGGGCGGTAGTTCAGATCCTGATACAACTGAAGAAAATGCAAATGTCTATGATGTGAAGTTTGATGAAAACGGTAAAGAAATAGAAAGAACTCAAACAATCAAAGATGAAAATGGTGAAGTTGTAGAAATAAAATACTTTGATAATATAGGGCGTTTTATTTCATCTACAGAAGTAGAACCTGAAGATAATCAAAATCCTGATACTGAAGAAGATCCTGTAGAAACTGATGTTTGGGGTGCTGAAATAGAAGAAGGTACCAAAGCGTATGAATATTTAGAGTCTCTTCAAGATTTTGCAAATACAGATGGTTGTAATATTAATTCAGAAAATGCTCAAACATTTTTCAAAGGAAAAATAAATGAAGCGTTGAATGACCCTGAAGTTACTCCACAACAAAAAATGAAACTTCTTGCGGAAATGAATGATATCTCTTCTGATATTGTAAAAGATATGGCAGAATGGGAAGGCTTAAATAATGAATTTGTAGACATTTTAGAAGAATCTGTAAATAGTGGAGACTATAATGTAGATCAAATTATAGAGTTAAACAATCAATATAAAGCGTTAACCGGTCAAACAGATGAAGAATATCTTGGTTTTGGCGTTGTTTCTAATGATATGAATATGCCTCCAATGGATAGATACATTGATACAATCGTTTCATTATATGATGGTGCATCTTCTGAAGATAAAGCAAAATTAAATGAAGAATTTAATATTGGTTCTATAATTCAATCATATTATTCTCACGGAACAGAAACTGAAAAGTTAAAAACATTGTTTAATAATATGCAATCTAATCCGGAAGAATTCTTAAATGCTTATGCAGAAAGCAATCCAAATGCTATAGAAAATTGGAATGCTCAATATGGTGAGCCAGGTAAAAAAGCATTCCAAAATGTAATGGAAGGAATTGATAATTTCTCTTCTGATGAAAGTAAAGCTGCTGCATTACTAAATGCATGTGGTGGAAGTATGGATACTTTAGTTGACTACTTTAGAAAGTATAGTTCATCAAATCAAGAAAAATATTTGGATACACTATTAAATATTTTTGCCGGTTCATCAGCTGAAGCAATTACAGCAAGCGGCAATCAATCACAAACTGAAGAGCCTGCGAATACAGTTGAAAATCCAAATATTCCTTCAGGTACAAAAGCTCATGATTATTTAGATTCATTAACAAGTTATGCAAATACTGATGGTTGTGATGTAACATCTTCAAAGGCACAAGCTTATTTTAAAGAAACTCTAAATGAAGCACTAAATGATCCTGAAGTTACAGTACAACAAAAAATGGAATTATTAAATTCTATGAATGAAATTTCAGCTGATATTCTAAAAGATATGGCTGAATATGAAGGACTAAATAATGAATATGTAGATATACTTGAAGAGGCCGTGAAAAACGGAGACTGCTCTGTAGATGATATTATTAAGCTTGATACTCAGTATAAAGCGTTAACCGGTCAAACAGATGAAGAATATCTTGGTTTTGGTGTTGTTTCTAATGATATGAACATGCCTCCAATTGATAGATATATAGATACTATAGTTTCTTTATACAATAATGCGAGTGCTGAAGACATTCAAAAATTAAATGAAAGATTTAATATTGGTTCTATAATTCAATCATATTATTCTCACGGAACAGAAACTGAAAAATTAAAGACTTTATTCAATAATATAGAATCAAATCCGCAAAATGTTCTAAATCAGTATCTTTCTGAACATAAAAATGCAGCAGATAACTGGAACGCAGAATATGGAAACCCGGGAAAGAATGCATTTAAAAACATTATGAAAAATCTTGATAACTTTAGTACAACTGAAGGTGCAGTTGCTGCATTATTAAATGCATGTAATGGAAATATGGATACTTTAGTTGACTACTTTAGAGATTATAATTCATCAAATCAAGAAAAATATTTGCCAATATTACTTGAATTATTTGGTGGTTCATATTTTGAAAATTAATGTAAAAAAATGTTACAAAAATTTAAAAAAATATTAATACTACTAAAGTAATAGCATAGAAATGTCGATACTCCTAATAAGTAGAAGTGAAGGAGTATCGATATGGATATAAATTCTCTAATATCCAGTTATGTTGAAAAAAATGGCGGAGATGCTGCAGAAATCAGGGAAAAAATGCGACAAATTGCTAATGACCTTGAAAATTCAGACTCGATTTTTGAGTATGGCAGTGAAGCAACTTCCGAAGAATTTTTAAATTTTGTAACTGAAATAGCAAAAAAAGATGATGATTCTTTTAAAGAGGATGCTGAATTACTTTTTAATATACTTGATGCAGACGGAAATGGCGAGCTTTCAACAAGTGAGTTGGGAGATTTTACCAGAACACAAGGTTCTCAAGCCGGTAAAGTTACCGGATGGAGTATGTTTAGTAACATTATCAAATCAATAGGCAGAAATGAATCAGACATAGCAACTTCTGCAGCTTCAGGTGCAGCTGCACAATCTGAAACAATAGAAGATGCACAAGTACCTGCCGCAGGTACAGATGGTGTTGATGGTGATGAAACAGACGAAACCGAAACCTCAAATACAACATCTGAACCTGAAAATATAGATTGGAATGATCCGTCTTCTGTTAAAAAGACTTTAGATACATTTGTAGACAGTGAACATAAGACTTATGAAGATGTTATTAATTTCCTTCTTGAAATAGGTGCTATGACAGATGAAGATGCTGAAGCAGCAAGAACTGCACTAACAAAAGGGTCATTAAGTGCTGCTGACCAAGCTAAAGTAGATAAATTAGTAGCTATGGGCATGTCCGAAGAAGATGCTATCAAAAGTTTAGGAATAGAAAATACGGAGGATACCACTGCATTAACAGAAACTGTCTATAAGGAAGTAAACGCGGAAGCATACGCTGATCAATTATATGAAGCAATGAAAGGTGCTGGTACTGATGAATCAACATTAAAATCAATTCTTAATGATGATCAAATATCAGATGAAGATTTGGTAAAAATAGTACAGGCTTATGAAAAGAAATACGGGCAAGATGCCGGTGGTAAAGGCTTAATTACAAGAATTGAAAATGAGACTTCCGGTTCACTTCAATCAGAACTAACATCTAAGATAGGTCAACGTTTAATATCAGCGGCAGAAAATGGTGATGAAGATGCAATAGATGTTATTTGTAAAGAAATATACTCTGGTACTGCAGGTCAAATGAATACTGCAAATGATTTCTTAGATGCTATTTTTGCTACTGAAGATGAAGATGTATTGTATAACATTAATGAACGTTACGGCAAAGTAAACAATGGTCGAGATTTAATCACAGATATTAAAAATGATCATGGCGGAATATTTAACTGGCGTAACTGGGGTTGGAATGTTAATGCCAGTGGTAACGGTCAAAGTTATATTGATAAAATTAAAGAAGCTGTTAGACATCATTGATAATAAAAAAGAGCAGGTTATCCTGCTCTTTTCTTTATTTTAATTTCAGTTATAAATTTTGTTTTATTATAATAATCGTCTAAAACAACCGGATATAAATAATTATCTTTTACATTTGCTGTTGGAACAAAGACCCCAGAAAGATTATTTTCAAAAACTAAAGTCCAATTATCTTGTTCAAGCATTTTATTGAATACAGGATATTTTTTTTCAATAATCATAACATCTGTTTTGTAATCACGTATAATTTTATCCCAGTCATTTTTTAAAAGATGGAAATTTTTTAATTCCAAAAGTAAATCAGGATTATAAACTTCTTCGTATCTTCCATCCATTACTATTAAATTTTGAGGATATAATTTATATGCAGCATAGCTTCCCCAATCAAAATTTATAAATAAATTACCTTTTATATTGTTGATTTTTATAAATTCAATAGCATATCTCGGATATTCTGTTTCTGTTATTCTAATTTCTTTATCAGTCGAAATTAATGTTGGTAATGAAACTAAAAGTAATAAAAAATATATTATAATATCCTTTAATAAACAAAAACTTTTTATAAATTCCGTATTTTCTAAATGTAATTTTTTTCTTATATATCTTATTCCTTCATTAAATAATGAATAAAATTCATCATATAAAAGCGTACCTGCCGTAAAAATAAAAAATGTTTGATGTCTTATATGTGTTATAGATAAGTATGCCATTAATACAATAAGAATAAGTTTTGTTTTATCAAGTTTTTCATAATGGATTTTATTTTTTAAAATAAATACAAATTGAGTTAATAGCATTATTCCAAGATATATTTTATATCTGATGTATCCTTTAATGTACATTGGGTGAAACGGGCTTGTCCATTCTGTAATGAAGGTTCTATCCATGGTTGCTGCATAAAATAAAAATTTAACATATTCAAATCCGTATGGATTTATAAACAAGGCGATTAAACAGCCAAGTAGTGTATAAATATATTCTTTGTATGTTTTTTTATTTAGAAACTCACCGGCAGTATAAATGCCAAGTAAACCTAAACCGCTGATGCATCCGCCATGTATATTACTCCAAAATATCATTAATATTGGAAGTAATATCAATATGTTTTTTTTCCCTAGTCGAGCTTTTTCTAAAATATATAGAAAAATAGAAAAAAACAGGCATGTAAAAAGCAAACATCTTGTTGTTGGACCAAGTGTTTTTAATGCGGCTAAAAACATACATATAAAATATAAAATGTTATATGGTGTTGTAGATTTCGGCTTGTGAAGTTCAACGGTTTTATAACAGAAAAAAACTGTAATTGAGGCAAGTATTCCTTTTAATAAGATTAATCCGCTGTCTCCAAAATATTTAAGTGCTATATAAAAAAATACACTCGCACCCCATTCGTGGTCATACCAAGGATGTGTAGGCGTATATGATAAAAAATCATATTTTAATATATTAAAATTTTCTACAATAAAACTGCCTGCAATTAATCTTGCCCATAAATCGTTATCAGGATAATTGTTAAAGCAGCATATTCCCATACAAAATATAAAAATTGTTGCTATAAATAAATATTTTTTTATGTTCATTTATTGATTGTCTTTATCTTCAGTGTGCAATTTTAGTACAACAATGCCATCTTCTTCTACATCAAATTCAGTGCCTTTTTCAATGTAGGTTAAAGGTGTACTTTGATATAAATTATTCCCTGCTGATTGTAATCTGTTTTGATTTTCATTCGGTTTTAATAACCCTTTTGAAACTGCTACAACTTGAGAAAATCCCGGAACTTTTAAAATATGACCTGTAATAGCAATGCCTGCCTGTTTTGCTATGTTTTCAAAATCTTTTGGCGTTGAAGCACGCATTGTACCCTCTTTTATATCATTTCTATTTTTATATATTATTTTATAATACCCGCTGCGTTTTCCTCGTTTTGCTTTGATGTATTCTTTTATTGTTATATCTACTAATTCATGATGTTCATATATATTTTGATTTTCGCATTCTGTTTTGTTTATTTGATAAAGTTCTATTGTTTTGTTTACAGTCAGATTTTTATAGTTAATATGTGCAGGTGTAATTGCATATATTGTTTGGGGCAGAATTTCTGCATATGAAAAAACAGGAGTTGACAATATTATCATTAATATAAAGATATAGCGCATGATGTAATTCCTCTTCCTTTTCTTATAACAAGTATAACATCTTTTTTTACAATAAAAAAAGAAGCAGTTAAATGCTTCTTTTTTTTTTATTTAGTGAAATTTTAAGCGTTTTTTTCTCTTTAAATAATCCTTTCTCTTATCATATTTATTTTTCTTAAATTACCACAATTTTTGAAAGTATTTAACGGTGTCTCCTTTCCAAAATTTCTACGCCATTCTTTCATAAAACCTTTATTTCTCATTAAAGCTTTTATGAATTTTGAGTTATTTTCATAAATAACTGCTTTATTTAAAATATCAGAAAGATAGCCTTCATCATTTTCTTTTAAAGCACATAGATAATATCCATATAAACTTTCTTGATATTTTCCGCTTCTTTTTGATATTCCTTTCTTTGTTGCTCCAACTATTTTTAAAAACTTTTCTTTTGAAATAATTTTAGTAAATGGAGTCAATGAATTTGAATTAACTGATACAAATTCTATTTGTTCTTCGTTGTCAATTATTGAAATTTTTGTTTTAAATGTAAACTCAGTATTTTTTTGTTGTAAATAATTTAATCTGTTAAAATTTTCTTCCATAAAAATATTTGGAAGAAGTGTTTCTATATTGTTAAATTCATTTAGGCTGGCTTCAATATTCTTAAAGTTCAATTCTGAAGTTATTTCTGCCATTTTTTCTCCTTACCAAAAAAATCTACATTAGTTTTTATCGACACAATTTCCCGCATCTTTAGTTTTTCTTCTTAAAAAAACAATTTTATTTACATAACTTAATAATTGGTTTTTAAAAAGTCAATTATTTTATTCGTATATACTTTATATATATACAAGGAGCAAATAAAATGAAAACATTAGTAAAATTCATAAACAGACGTAAAAAATTCTCTACAATGGTATTATTAAATATTTAGTACGGATAGATTGTAAAGAATACAACAGATATAGCAAACATAATCCAAGTGATTATGTTTGTCTCGTTTTTTAAGCCACATAATAATTTTATTAATGGATATATTATAAATGCTGCAATGATACCAATACCTATATTATAAGTAAATATCATAATTGCTATTGTAATTATTGCAGGTGCAAATTCTGAAATATCATTAAAATCAATTTTAGTTATAACAGTTGTCATTAAAATTCCAACATATAATAATGCCGGAGCGTATGCATAAGGTGGAATTATCATAATTAATGGTGTAAAAATTAAACCTGTTAAAAATAGGGTTCCAACAGTTATTGCAGTTAAACCGGTTCTTCCGCCTGCACTTATTCCGGTCATTGAATCAATGTAAGCTCCTGGGGTAGTTGTTCCTAAAATAGGAGCCAAAATAACGGAAAGTGAATCGGCTATCATTGCTCTTTTTTCGTTTTGATTGTTTCCTGAATTTGATTTATAAGAAAGTGCAATAATTGCACCGGCTGTATCTATATTTACAAGAAGAAACAGTACAAAAAGCATTGGAATAAAGTTTTTATTTAATAATCCTGTAAAATCTGTTTGAAGTAGTGATGGCGTTATACTTATTGGCATTGATATAAATTTTTCGGGTAATTGAATATCACCTAAGATAATTCCTATAATTGTCGTAACTATCATTGATATGATTACAGCAGCTTTAATTCCTTTTTTTACAAGTACAATTAAAAGCGTGAAGCATAGCAAGCCTAATATGACATTCAATGAACAAAAATTACCTGCTTCCAACGGTATACTTTTTGTTGTGAAATTAACTATTCCAATATCGCGTAGTGCTATAAATATAAAAAATAAACCTAAACCTGCACAAAATGAAACTTTTATGTTTTCGGGAATTTGTTCTACTATATAAGTTCTTATATTTGTTAATGTCATAATTAACAGAGCAATCCCGCATATAACAAGAGCTGCAAGAGCTGTTTTTATTGAAAAACCAAGTGAATTAACAAGTGTGTATGATATAAATGCTGTTTCCCCTAAAAATGGGGCAACGGCAAACGGCTTATTTGCTATAAATGCCATTAGCAAGCTTCCAATAAAGGCAATAAGTGCTGTTACTGTTATTGTAGAACCGAAATCAAGTCCTGCAGCTGCTAATATTTTGGGGCTTAATACAAATAAATATGACATTGTAAAAAATGTTGTTAGTCCGGCAAGTAGTTCGGTTGTTATATTTGTATTGTTTTCTTTTAGTTTAAAAATTTTTTGTATTAGTTCCATTATAGTAAGCTTTCTAATTTGTTAAGTGTTTTTTTATCAAAAATAGCTGATGCTTTTTTTTCTCCTGAAAAAACAGTTTGTGTTTTTTCAGTTATTATATCATTAATGCTATTGTAGTTTTCAACTACAGGTGTTGGTTTTGAGTTTTTTAACATTTCAATATAAGCAATTGAATTATGTGGATATAATTCTTTGTTTAGAAAAGATCCATTGTATGCTGAATCTTTCCGTGCAGGTACAATTAAGCCGCTTTGAGTAAACTTATCTATGGTTTCTTTGGATGATAAATATTTTATAAATCTTATTGATGCTTCCTTATGTTTTGAATTTTTTGATAAAGCCCAACCAGATGCATCTATATATACTTTGTTTTTTTCATTTGTAGGAAATTCTATAATATCCCAGTCAAAATTTAGAGTTTCTCTAAATTTTGGTACCATCCATCTGCCGCTTAGATACATTGCAAGCTTTCCGTTTATAAACATTTGCGCTGTTGTCATACTTCCTATTTCAGCCTTAGATGGTGCAATATGTTCTTTTATCATATTTGAGTATAAGTCTAAAGATTCAATACTTTTTTCTGAGTTAATTATTATTGATTTTTTATCATCAGAAATAATACCACCTCCGTTTGCGGCTAAATAATAGCTCCAAAATAGAGGGTTCTCTTCAAAATTTATACCAAAATGTTGTTTAGTCGAAAGTTTCGCTGCTGTTTCTTTTAATTCATAAATACTATTGAATTTTGTCGGAAATTTTATATTATTCTGTTTAAATATATCTTTATTATAATAAATTACAAGATTTGAAATATCTCTCGGTATTGCATATAGACTATTGTTTTGCTTAAAACAATCCAACGCTTGAGCAAAGAATATATCATTTGTATTTGAAAAATAGGGTAACAAGTCTTCTAATAAACCTGCATTAATATATAATTGTATATTTTGATTGTTTATAAATATTACGTCAGGTTCTAATCCTGATGCAAAAAGAAGGTGTAATTTTTGAAAGTAATTTTGAGGTATATGTAAAATTTCAATTTTTATATTTGGATTTTCTGTTTCAAAGTTTTCTATCGTAGAAGATAAAACTTCTTTTTCACTTTGAGAACCCCAAGTTGAAAATCTTATAACTTCTTTTTTTTCGATACTCTTGTTATTGTTTATAAAAATATGCCAAGATAATACAAATATAATAATAAAAATTATAATAAATGTTATTAACTTTCTCATTTTTTATAAAACAGCCAATTCTTTCATTCCTGCATCTGAAATTTCAATCATAGCCTTGTATGAATCAAGTCTTACAATGTACATATCGCTATTTCCATGATTATCGTAAAATCTGGCTTGAAGATTTATTTGAGATAAGTCATTAAATTTCTTTAATAAGTATACTTTTTCACCAACAAATCCAAACAAAGCAAATGTTTCATCAACTGTAGTTAAATAAAATCCTTTTGTAGGTGTAATGTGAAGTTCTGATAACAATTCAGGTTCGTTGTTTTTTTCTATTGTTTGTTTTTGTTTTTCAATTTCATTAACTAATGGTAATTTTAATTCTGATAAACTATCTTTTGAATAGGAAATAGGATTAGAAATTTTTGATTTTATAGTCTTTTCTTTTAATAGTTTTGATGTTTGATTTAAAGTACTTCTAAACTCAACATTATTAGATTTTTTAATATTCTCTGTTTCAGGAAAATTAAAACAATTAAATGAATTATTATCAATTGTTTTTAAAGTTTTTTTCAAGTTAACTTTTTCTAGAACAGGAGTATGTAGAGAATTTTCTCTATTTTCAGTTGTTTGCAGTTCTTTAGTTCTGCTCGTATAAGTAGATGGGAAAGATGTATAGCTTTTTGTATCTTTTATCCCTTTTGTTAATTTTTTTAATCCGAAATAACAAAGCCCAATCAATCCGATAATTAGCAATGAAATCCAATTAAACTTAGAATTTGCTCGTGGCGCTTCACTGTCTATAGTAGTTGCTAATAAACCTATTGAATAATTATTTTTTGTGTTAACAGTTAGTTTTACATAACTCGATTGTTTATTATTTTTAATGATTGGTTTGTCTTCAATTTGTATTTGTATTTTTGATTTGTCTTTTTTGTTTTTATATCCGATTTTTATACTATCTTTATTTACTGTTGTATCTTGAATAAATACAATATAAGCCCCGGGGTCTTTTTCTTGTATGAATGCTCTGCCATTAAATTTTTCATTAAAAAATAAACTAAGATTATATTTATTATTTAATGGTTGTTCTACTAATATTTTAGATATAGTGTTTAATTCTTCCGCTGATGCAAAAGAAGGAACTAACAATAAAACAAGAATAAATAATAATGTAAAAAATCTAAAAAAGTTATTATATTTCATACTTAATTCCGGTTCCCCAAATTGTAAATTATTAGTTATTTTTAACGATGACATGTACATTAAAACATCAAAATATATTTTTTGTCACTTAATTAAACAAAAAAAGCGTTTAAACGAAACATTACTTAATTTCTTTATTTAATTTTTTATTGAAAATAATAAAAAAATTTGTTATTATGTAAAGCAAAGAAATGGCAAAATAAATGAATATTACAGAAGAACAGCTGAATAAAATCTTTGAATTAGCTTCTATGGATAAGAAAAAAAATATGGATGAAGTTACCTCAAATGATATTTCGGAAGCATTAATAGAAATAGAACGTAAATTGTATTCTTTTTCATCAGGAATTAAAGTTAATTCTTTAGGTGATAAGAAAATTTTAATAGCAGATGATTTAGAGTTATCAATATACCAATTAAGTACAGTATTAAAGAAAATTGGTATTGTTCCAAGTGTTGCTCGACATAAAAATGAGGCTGTATCAGAACTTCAAAAAGTACATTTTGATTGTGTAATAGTTGACTTATTTATGCCTGATAGTTCTGATGGTCTTGATTTAATAAAAATGGCCGTAAACAGAAAAAACGAAACAGGTTCAGATTGTAAAATTGTTGTGATTTCAGGTACTGATGATACTGCATTAATTGATGCTTGTTATGAAAATGGTGCTGATTTCTACATTCAAAAAGATAAAGAATGGCATTCTAAATTACTGAAATATTTAAGTAATTCATTTAAAGATGATCAAAATGTGGCTTATACAAGATTTGTAATTAACAATAACATTGTTTCTTATATAGTTAAAAAGTTTAATGAACAAAAAGTATTTGATTCGATTATTAAAAATATAAATTCTTCAATGTTTACAGGTTTAAAGAATGTATTATTTGATTTGAGAGAAATTACAACATTTGATGTTGATAATGCTTATATTTTTGCTGACATATACAAGATTTGTGCCGAAAACGGCGGAAAACTTATTCTTGTTAATCCGTCCGTTAATGTAAAAGAAGCATTATCATTTGCATATTTAGAAGATGTAATTCCTTATGCTGCTTCAGTTGAAGAGGCTGTATCACTAATACAAAAAGAAAGTATTAGTTCTCAAGAAGGTTAACTCTTCTTAAGTGTCTTTCAGCTTCAAAGTCTGTTGTTAACCAAGCTGTACAAATATCTTTTGCTAAATATTCACCAACAATTCTTTCGCCAAAACATAAAATGTTTGTATTATTATGTTGTCTTGAAAATTTAGCAGATGTTGTATCAGAACAAACTACAGCTCTAATTCCGTTTATTTTATTTGCGGCAATACTCATTCCTATGCCTGTTCCGCAAATTAAAATTCCTTTATTAAATTCACCGTTTGCAATTTTATTAGCAGCTTCTTTTGCAATAACAGGATAATCAACAGATTCAACCGAAAATGCACCGATATCTGTAATTTCATAACCTTGTTCAATAAGAAAACTTTTTATTTTTTGTTTCAAGTTAAAACCTGCGTGATCTGAGCCAATTAAAATTTTGTTATCCATAAAAATTCCTTTTTCTTTTTATATTAACATTTTTGTTACAAAAATTAAAGTTTTAAATTTTACTAGCATGTTTTTTGAATATTGGGTGTTTATTTATATGTATAAGGGTAAGCAGTATCATGTCACAAATTCAAGCAAATAATCCTATATATAATTATCAAACGGGAACACCGTTATATAATTATGCGGGAACACCGGTTGCTCCTCAACCGCAGCAACAAACCGTGACTGTTTCTCAACCCGGAACATCATCCGTATATCAGTATCCGCAAACATCTGTATATAATGACCCTAATAAGCAGGCTGCATCTGGAGTAAATATATATATTTATAATCCATCTGCAATCGGTGGACCAACATCAAATTCTACTGCAAATGCTAATTATTCACTTCCGGCAGCAAATCAAACACCAATTGCAGCTCAAACTCCTGCACCTGCAGCGCCTGTTCAATCATCAAGTACAGCAATTGCAAATACTCCAATTTCACAAGAAGAAAAAACAGAAGAACCTAAAAATACCAAAACTAAAAAGATTGTGGAATTAACTGATGATTATATTAAAACTTTGGAAAGTTATGTAAAAAGTAATGATGCGACAATTAGAAAAACAGGTATAAAAGAATTAATTCAAAGATATGAAGAGGATGATTCAAGATATGAAGATCCTGCTTTAACAGCATTATTAAATGTTGCACTTCAAGACCCTGATGCAAATAACAGACTATTGGCAATGAGTCCTGTCGCTTCGGGAAGTGCACACGGTGATGCAACTACAGTTGAGTTGTTAAAAACTCTTCAAACATCAGATAAAATATATGGACAAGAAGCTGTAATGGCAAATAATTCATTATTAAAAGCAGCTGAAACCAAGATATCAGTTCCGGATAATTCTCCGGAGAAAAAAGAATAGTAAGTAAAAAGTATAGGTAAAAGGTATGTCAGTAATTCCTGCAATAACTTCAGCAGTAAAAACAATTTCAGGTAAGCCTATGGGTGTTGCCTCTAAAGTACTGGGTGTAGCAACTGTTGCTTCTGTTCTTTATGATTCTCATATAAATGGCAGAGAAAGAGCTTATTCTCTTGATGAAGTTAATACAGCAGATAGATATATTAATCAGTATAAGAATTACATGACTATAGAAAAACCAAGTGCTACAGTCGCAAAAATGAAAAAAGCTTGGTTTAACACACAACAGAATTTCTCTTATTATCATTTTGTTGACAGAGCAAAAGGTTATTTATCAGGTTTTGGTAAAACCGTAGCGGAAAATCTTCCATTAATTGGTTTATCTGCATTGGCTTTAAAATTTAAAAATGTTGGAAAGATTGCAGGCGGTTTACTTGCTTTAAACGGTATTAAAACGTTTGTATATGATGTTATGGGTGTAGGTAACAGAAAAACCGAGCGTCATTATTAAATTTGAAAAGAAGAAATATAATTTATTTCTTCTTTTTTGTTTTCTAATACATTTGGCTAGTTAGAAATTAGACACTTGGTTAATTTCTTATTAATTATGCTTGTTTTAATATGACAATGTTCAACGGCACTATAGTAATTAGAGAGGAAAAGTTTAACATGCCAGAAACCTTAGAAAAAACAAACGTTACAAGCGTTGTAATTGTTGAAGATTATAAGTTGACACGTGTTGGATTAAAATCAACATTAAACGAGTATGACCATATAAATGTAATTGGAGAAGCCGAAGACGCAGATGAAGGAATTGAAATTATTCAAAAATTAGAGCCTGATGTTGTTCTTATGGACTTAGGTTTGCCCGGAAAAAACGGATTAGAGGCTACAATAAAGCTAAAAGAAACTGGTGTTAAATCTAAAGTTATTATATTAACATCGCATGAACGTGGAGAAGAAGTTATAGCCGCACTTGGTGCCGGTGCTAATGCATATTGCTTAAAAGATATTTCACCTGAAACTTTATCTTCTGTTATTAAAGATGTGGCAGATGGAGCATGTTGGGTAGACCCGGGGGTTTCATCAGTGGCTTTAAATTTCTTTCCAAAACCTGAAAATGTTTCTTTAATTCAAACTACAGATGTTCAAGATGCACGAGCTCAATTAACGGAAAGAGAACTTGAAGTTTTAAAACATTTAGTAAAAGGAAAAAGTAATACAGAAATAGCAAAAGAATTAATTGTGAGCGTACATACAGCAAAAGCGCATGTTTGCAGTATTTTGCAAAAACTTTGTGTTGACGATAGAGTTCAAGCAGCTGTAAAAGCTATAAAAGAAAATATAATTTAAGGGAAGTTTTATACTTCCCTTTTTATTTTAATGTTGCTAAACTATAACTGTAATTATATATAGGTTGTTATGAATCCGTTAATTTCAGTTGTAATGAGTACTTATAATAGAGAAAGCATGATAAAAGAATCTATTGATTCGATATTAAATCAAACTTTTTCTGATTTTGAATTTATTATTATAGATGATAATTCAATAGATAATACTTTTGAAATTATAAAAGAGTATAATGATAATAGAATTAAGCTTTTTCGTAATGAAAAAAACTCAGGATGCACATTTAATTATCATAATGCACAAAATATAGCAAAAGGAAAATATATTGCACATATTGATGATGATGATATTTCTTTACCATTAAGATTAGAAAAGCAGTTTCAATATATGGAAGAGCATCCTGAAATTGTGCTGCTGGGTTCATTTATTGAAACTTTTGGAGAAAATGTCCGTCCTTCTTGGGTATTTTATACTGATCCATTAAAATTAGATTTTTCAATGAATTTTTATAACCCTTTATGCCATTCTTCAATTATGTATAGAAAATCTTTTGTAGAAGTGCAAGGAATAAATTATGATATTTCTAAAAAGTGTGCGCAAGATTATGACTTTTATAAACAAATAATAAAGTGCGGCGGCAGACTTGCAAATATTCCCAATGTTCTTGTTCGATACAGAATGCATTCTAATCGTTTGACTGATATAAAAAATACGCAGGATGTACAAATACAAAATGCCGAGAATATAATAAACGAATTGCAAGCAAGATTTCTTTCTAAGGATGAAATAACAAAAATAAAAGATTTAATGTATGGTTTTCCATTTAATAAATATGATAAAAATTCGGTAATTGAAGCTGTTGAAATAATGGAAAATGCTTTAAAAACAACATTTTTTGATTATAGAAATGCGATAAAAGATGTAAAAGAAGATATAAAAAACGATTTATTTATATTTTAGTACTTTACAATTAAATATTTTTTTATTAATATAATATTACGCACTGGAGGAGTGCCAGAGCGGTTGATTGGAGCGGTCTTGAAAACCGTCGTACGTGCGAGCGTACCGTGGGTTCGAATCCCACCTCCTCCTAATTTTAAGCCACCTTTAATGGTGGCTTTTATTTGTATTTTTTAGATACATACTCTGTATGCTTGTATTTTAACATCCAGTTTGATTATTTACGGCTATTTTTGGAATATTCTGCGATAGCTTTTTATTATAAATGTAATTTGAATTTTCTAGGAAAAATAAATAAAAAATTAATATTTAAAATGAAAAATATTTATAATCATATCTTTTTTATTGTGTATATCAAGTTCTAAAACAATGTGTTACTTTACAATTACTATTTAACATACTTTTTATAAATTTAATTCTTTCTTTACATTTGAACTGTAAAATAAACATTATCAAAATTTTTGTTTTTTAAGTCTTCTTTTTTTATGTAAAAATACCAAATTTCATTTTCATAAATACCATTACATTGTAGTAATAGTATCCATTCTTTTGAGTATTTTGTAATTTCTTTGTCAGTACAGTCATCTAATGATTTGCCAATATTTTCTATTACTGCTTCTTCAATAATGCTTTCTTCTATTAAATCAGCATATCCAAGCATTTTTCCGCTTCTTCGTGTGATATTTTCTTCGATTTTTAATTCGTTATAAATTGAATTAAGCGCTCTATAGTATAATAATCTATCGAATAAGTATCCATTTTCGTTAAGTATGCCAAAATCTTCATAATCGGGTAATGATAAGCTATTTGAAATATTAATTGCTTTTTTAGGTATCTTTGAATCTTCAGAGTAAGGTAATTCAAGTTTTTTTATATCCTTTAAATTTCCATCATAATAATAAACATAGCCTATGTTTGATTCATAATCGCAGAAAAAATATAGCATTCCTTTTTCTGGTAATAAACTACATTTGTCAAATTTATGTATTTCATTACAATTAATTTGTGCAATATATAAAAATGGACGTTTATTATCTTTTTCATCAAAATAAGCAGGATATTCATTACCAAAACTTTCAGGAACGTATGGATTTCCACCTATTTTGGTAGAATAAGGTTTTATATCTTTATTTTCAGCATATTCAAATACAATTGAATTTGAAAGCATTTTCTTTAGAATTTCTTCTGTTTCGATAAAAGTTTTTTCGTTTTGGCTTTCATTATTATCATCAAAATGAAAATTTCTTGACAATTGATAAAATAATTTTATGTTGTTTTTTTCATATTCATCTTTTGTAAAAATCACATAATCAAGGTAGTCAGAACAAATAACTATGTAATCTTTAAAATATTTAACGCATTGAACTTTATTCCATTGTGTAGTATCAATTAGTAGGTCCTTTGTTGTTCTTGATATTCCTTTTGCTGAAATCTTTGTTATTATATCGCCATTTTTATTAGCGTTATATAAGGAATTAATTTTATAAATAACAACAGGTTTTAGTATAAATTGAAAACACGCGGCAACTACAAGCATTAAAAGTTTTTCGGAAATATCATTTGCTGAAATACTAAAGAAGAAAAGACAGATTGATATTATTATTAAGTAGAGTGCAAATGCTGTTCTAAAACTGATATCTGATGGATTTAAACAACTTGCATATATGAATTTAAATCTGGAAACATTGAACTTAAATTCTAAATTTGAAGGAGTTCCGTATAATTTTTCTTTTGGTATAACGTATCTTATATATGAAATTCCTCTTATTATGCTGTAAATTGATAATATAGTTGTGGATATAAGTATTAGAAATGATAATTTTAAAGATTTTACATTGCCTGTAACTGCTTTTTCTGTGCCAAATAGATATTCTTGTAAACCTAAATACCATAATACAATACAAAAGACAATGACAATAATTCCAAACATAACTAGAGCTGTACCTTTTGTAATATATTTATATTTTGCAAGTTTGATTATATTATTTCGATATTTCTTTATAAAATTTACAATAACAGCGGTTATTATAAATATACTTATAAATAATATTAATTGAGTTAAATCATTCATAAGTTTGTTTAATCTATTTTTATATTCTGTTTAAGAAAGGCTTCAATAAATCCGTCTAAAGCGCCATCCATTACAGAATCAACATTCCCGACTTCAAAATTCGTACGATGGTCTTTAACCATTTTATAAGGATGAAAAACATAAGAACGAATTTGTGAACCAAAATTTATGTCAACATTTTGACCTTTTAGTTTCATTAATTTTTCTTCATGTTCCGATTGTTTTATAGCAAGTAATTTTGAAGCTAATATTTGCATTGCGGTTTCTTTGTTTTGGAGTTGAGAACGTTGCTGTTGGCATCTTACAACAATGCCTGTAGGTTTGTGTAAAATTCTTACAGCTGTTTCTACTTTGTTTACGTTTTGTCCGCCTGCTCCGCCTGAGCGCATTGTATCAACTACAATATCTTCTTGTGGAATAACTATTTTTTTACTGAAATCTTCTATAACGGGGCTTACTTCTAAACTTGCAAAACTTGTTTGTCGTTTGCCGTTTGCATTAAAAGGAGAAATTCTTACAAGTCTATGAACGCCTTTTTCAGCTTTAGCTAAACCATAAGCATATTTACCTGCAACTTTTATCGTTGCTGATTTAATTCCTGCTTCTTCTCCGTCTGAGTGCTCAATTAAATCAACTTTCCAGTGTTTTGATTCTGCCCAGCGTGAATACATTCTTAGCAGCATTTGAGCCCAATCTTGAGCATCAGTACCGCCGGCACCTGCATTTATTGTTATTACTGCGTCTGATTTGTCATATTCACCTGATAAAGTTGATTCAATTTCCCAAGTTTCAAGTTCTGATTTTAATGTTTTTATAGTTTTATCAACTTCTGCCAGAACAGAGTCATCTTTTGTTTCTTCATAAAGTTCAAAAAGAGTATCAATATCACTTATAAGTCTTTTCCAGTTTGATATTTTTTCTAAATTATCTTTATCTTCTTTTATTTCTTGTGCTAATTTTGAAGAAAGTTCAGGGTTTGACCATACATCACTTTGCTGCAATTTTGCTTCATTTTCTTTAATTGAATTTTGAAGAGATTCTATGTCAAAAACTTTCAATGCTTTTTCAAACATTGTTTTGACCGGTGTATAACTTTGTTTAATCTCTACATATATCAATTATAATTAACCTTTTTTCTTATCTGTAGCGAATTCTGAATCAAGTCTTAAAAATACAGGTTTAATTTTTTCTTTTTCTGTAATTTTAGCTGGTTTTAAACCACCCCAAACAAGATTATTATATTTAAAATCAATGTTTTCATTTAATTGAGTTAATATATCTTTTGCAATATTAGGACAATATGGATATAGCATAATAGCAATATGGCGCATAGCTTCAAGTACATTATATAAAACAACACCGCATTCTTGCATTTTATCTTCTTTTGCAAGTGCCCATGGCGCAGTATCAGTAACATATTTATTTACGCTGTCTGCGAAGCTAACAATTAAATTTGCAGCTTCTGCAACTTCAAATTTATTAAAGCATTCTATAATTTGTGTTTTTGTGTTTTCTGCTAAAACTGCAATTTTAGACTCTTTATCTGTAATGAATTCAGGTTTTATTTCACCATCAAAATATTTAACTAACATATTTAATGTTCGATTTAGTAAGTTACCTATATTATTTGCTAAATCTGCATTAACTTTTTCTTTAAAATCATCATCGGAATAGTTTCCATCTTTGCCTATTAGTGCTGCAGAAGCCATATAATATCTAAATGCATCAGGTTCTTTTAAGTTAAAAGATTCTAAAACATCATGAGGTGCAATAACATTTCCAATTGATTTACTCATTTTTGATTGGTCAATTGTAATCCAGCCGTGAGCATATATTGATTTTGCTAAAGGTAAACCTAATGACATTAAAATTGCACTCCAATATATTGAGTGGAATTTAATAATGTCTTTGCCTATAACATGTACATCAGCGGGCCATAATTCATTAAATTGTTCAGAAGGATTTTCAATATCATATCCTATAGCTGTAATATAGTTTGAAAGTGCATCAATCCATACATAAATAGTTTGAGTTGCATCATCTGGAACACCTATGCCCCATTGTACACTTTCTTTAGTACGAGAAACAGAAATGTCTTCAATATTGTCTAATTGATTTAATATTTCATTAACTCTGATTGACGGTTGAATAAAATCAGGGTGTGATTTTATATATTCTGCAATTTTTTCTTTATATTTAGATAATCTAAAAAAGTAATTTTCTTCAGTTATTTCTTCAGGTTTTTTTAAGTGGTCCGGGCAAAGTCCGTCTTCTGTTAAATCTTTAGGATTTAAGAAGGATTCACATCCTGCACAATATAAACCTGTATATGAGTGTTTATAAATATCACCGTTTTCTAATAATTTTTTAAATATTTGTTTTACAACTTTTTTATGTTTTTCATCTGTTGTTCTGATTATTTGGTCGTAACTTATTTCAAGTTCTTTCCAAGCTTGTTCAAATTTAGAAAAGTTTTCATCGCAAAGCTCTTTAGGTGTAATACCTTTTGCTGCTGCTGTTTTTTGTATTTTAACACCGTGTTCATCTGTACCTGTCAGCATATAAGCTTTGTCTGTCAATTGTCTTTTATGTCTGATAATTACATCAGAAAGTATTTTCTCATAAGCGTGACCTATATGAGGTGCTCCATTAACATAATCTATAGCCGTAGTTAAGTAAAATTTTTCTTGCATAATTAATACACCTTTGAACAAATATGATAGAATTAATTTAACACAAAGGTATTTTATAAAAAAGGGTTTATGTATGACAGAAAGATTTAATAACAGAAAAAACAATGAATTAAGAAATATTGAAATAATAAAAGATTATACAAATCATGCTTTAGGTTCTGTTTTAATTCAATTTGGGGATACAAAAGTAATTTGTACCGCTTCTGTTGAAGAAGGTAAACCTCGTTGGATGGAAAAAACAGACCCAAGAGGATGGGTAACTGCTGAATACTCATTATTGCCTTCTGCAACTCATACAAGATGCCAAAGAGAACGCTCTAAAATTTCAGGAAGAACTCAAGAAATTCAAAGATTAATAGGCAGAAGCCTTCGTTCTTGTGTGGATTTGGAAAAACTTGGAGATCGAACAGTAACAATTGATGCTGATGTTATTCAAGCTGATGGCGGCACCAGATGTGCTTCTATTTGCGGCGGTTTTGTTGCAATGAATATTGCTTTTAATAAACTAATAGAACAAGGCTTACTAAAAGAAAACCCTGTTATTGAACCTATTGCTGCTGTTTCTGTTGGTTTGATTAATGGTGAAGTTAAGTTAGATTTAGATTATAGTGAAGATTCGCATGCTCAAGTTGATAGTAATGTAGTAATGACAAAATCATCAAAAATTATAGAGTTTCAAACAACAGCAGAAGGTGCTCCTTTTGAAAAAACTCAGCTTGATGAAATATATAATCTTGCAAGTGATGCCATTCAAAAAATAATTGCTAAGTATTAGTTAACAAAAGTATTGACTTGAGAGAATAATCCTTATTTTATTAAGGATTATTCTTTTATTGAAAATTCTTTATAAATTTCAGGTGTTTTTACCCAATCATTGAGGTTTGAAAAATTATTAACTTGATTTGAATTGTCTTTCTTTTGATGATTATATCTGTATTGTGTCCATAATCTTGTTATTGCAGATAAACTTAAACCCATAAATAAAAGACTGAAGGCATAAGGAACAGCTGTTACAAATGCTTTTTCTTTTGTTAATCTTTCAAGCTCTTTTTTTGCAGGTGTGTTTTTCAATTTTGATAGTTTTTCTGCTAATTCGGGAAGCTGTGCTCTTGATGGAATATTTAGTTTCCCTTCTGCTGTTGATTGTAATATATCGGGGAATTTATTTTTCTTTTGAAGTATTTTGGTAAATCCCTTTTCAAATAATTCACCGCCAAATATTGTGTAGAAAACAACAAGCGGGACTCTTGTCCATACTTCAGCAACGTCAAGTTTTCCTCTGTCTTCTGCTGCTTTTGAATATCCAAATAGTCCTAATATTGCAGTAAGCGCAAGTTGACCTTTGCTTAATGCAAGTTTTCCGTTTTCGTTTGCAAAATCCAAACTGAATTTACTTAAAATATTATTGGCTTTTTCTGAATGTATTCCAATTTTATTAATACCATTTGAAATAGCTTTTCCGGGTTCAAGTATTGTTTTGGATATCGATTGAAGTTTATCTGATTTATGTCCGATTAGAGCAAGGCCTGCACCTGTTGCAATGCTTGCAGCTGATAAAACGGCAGCCTTCTTTAATTGTTTTTTTGAATTTGTTTCTACTCTTAGTTGTTGTTCTTTATCTTCTTTTTCATTGTTATTTTTATCTAAATTAGCAATACTATTAAAGTTACTTTTGTTGAAAGTTTTTAATGTGAACAGATTTTTTGCAAAACTTAAAGTGTATTCAGCAATCGGAATAGCTGCACATGCTAAAACGATACCGGCTTTTGTTGAAATTGCATGTTTTTTTACTTCATCAGTCAAATTCGTATTTTTAGTGATTTCTTCAATTGTTTTGGGAATTTGTTCGTTTACTTTATCCCTTATTTGTTTAGGTTGAAAGTTTTTAAAAATTTTATTTCTGAATAATTTTTCACCTAATAGTGGCGATGCAAAATAAAAAATACCTGATTCTAAAAATTCTAAAAATGTCATTTCTGCAAAATCAGCTTTACTTCTGGCAAAAATAGCTTTTGGTGCCCAGTTTGTTGCTGTATCTTGAATAAATCTTGTAGAAGATAAGTTTTCTTGCGATTTAATAAATAAATCGGCAGCTTTAGCTACACCTGTTAAAGCTAAATTGTTGTTGCCTTTAAAATTCTTATTTATATTGTTCTCAGATGATATTTTATTAATTTTCATTGTTCTTCCTCTTTAAAATCTTTTTAATACTAAAAAAGACTGCCTTTGAGGCAGTCTTAAAATTATTTTAACGAGGTTTCACATTCGTACAAAACAATGACTGCCTGACTTAAAGCCTTGCATTTGCATCATCATATTCATCATTATTTGTACGTTAAATATAATCATTATTCTTCCTTTTGTTTTAGGTTAACTCTATATAAAATAAATGTCAATAATAAATGTAACAATTTGTTTACAAAAAATAAAAGTTTTTCTAAAGAAAAAATTTGTTTTGTCGATAAATAATTCATTAGTATGAGAAATGGAGAATATTTATGGAAAACTTAACTAACTTGAATGGTCTTGGAACTGCTTACACAATTAATGGTCAACAAGTAAATTTACAAGGTACCTTAGTAAAAGGTGAAGAAGAAGGTACTTACATATATAATGGTGAACTTGTAACTGAAGAAGATTTATTAAAAATTGCAAATCAAGATGAACAAGATTATCAAGCAATTATGGCTCAAGTAAATCAAGTAACTGCTGATATTGAAAATGTTGCAACAGATGCTGAATCATCCGATGCAAACAGTATTACAAGTGCATTATCTAAAATGAAAGAATTAAAAGCAAACATTGCTGCATATACAACCCAAATTGAAATGTTAGATAAACAAATTGAAACAAAACAAAAAGAATTAGATCAACGAATTGCTGATTTGGAAAAACTTCAGGAAGAAGAAGCTGAAATTAAAGAAAATATTGAGGCACAACAAGAAAAACTTGAAGCAAAAAATTCTGAAATTGAAAAAATGAATAAATTAATTAAAGCTCAGCAAAATATGATGGATAATGCTGACTTAGATTCAGAAGATGGAATTCAAGCATATCAAGATGCAGCTTCAAAAATTTCAGGTTTGTATGACCAATTAGGTTCTTTGCAACAAGATAAAGCTAATATTCTTGGTAAAATTAGTGATTTGAACGTAGAACTTGAATCAAAACAAAATGAAATATCAAGAGCTCAAATGAAGGTTGATTCTTTAAATACAGTAATGGCAAACTTAGCAACTCAAAGAACCTCCATTGCAACACAAAAAGCTGCTGCCGAAGAAGAATTGAGCAATATCAAAATAGACCTTGTTTCTGAAGAAGAATTAGCTTTAGTTGAACAAAATAATATCGACTTATATGAAAAGATGGAAAACGGAGAACCTCGTTACATCTTTGCAAAAGGTAAACAAGATAATCAATATCATATTTATGATATGAGCCAAGGTGCTACACTTGCTAGATTATATGCAGATGGTCAAGGTTTTGATATTGTACAAAGCGGAAACGGCTATATCAGCAATTTCCAAAAAACAGGCGACTGTGGTGAAGGTCTTGAATGCTTCTATTTTGATGATTGTGGAACAATGAATTCCTTTAACGCTTGCTATTGTACAAGTTCTCCATTGTCATTAGATATTAACGGTGATGGTGTACAAACATCTAATACTGTTGTAGATTTCGATATTGACGGTGACGGTAAAGTTGATAAAATTAATGATTCAGCAGATGCTGTACTTGTCTTTGATAAAGATGGTGACGGTATCTCCGGCGCAGATGGTTCAGAATGTTTCGGTGATAATACCGACCTTGATGGTGACGGTGTTAAAGATGGATACAAAGATGGTTTTGAAGCATTAAAAGCATTTGCATCTCAAAACGGTTTAATTAACGGTGTTGATGATAATGTTTTAGATGAAAATGATATTAAATTCTTAGAAGAAAACTATGGATTTAAAGTAAAAGCCGGCGGATATAATTCAGAAGCTCAATCATTACTTGATTTAGGTATCACTGAAATCAATCTTGCACAAACTGATGAAACAACTATGGTTGATAATTTTGATGGAAATGGCAACCAGTTAATGCATCAAGAAGGCGCTACTTTCAAAATTAATGGTGAAACCAGAGAATATGCGGATATTTGGCATAGAAAACTTGATGAAAGTATTGAAAATGCTAAAGATGTATTTGGTGGTAATTCAATAAATCTTGATATGAGTGCATCTTCAAACTTTACATTAAGTCACGTAAAAGCTACAAGCTCTGCTGATAATTATGAAGCATTCCAAGAAATTACAGAAACAAAACAAGATGAACAAAGAATGAAAAATCTTTTAAAGGAATTATTTAAAAAATAAAAAGCAGTTTAATTAAATAAAAAGACCGTTCTTTTATAGAACGGTCTTTTGCTGTATAATAATTAAAGAAGGAGATGTTTATTATGAAAAAAAATAAAATTTTATCTTTATTTTTAGTATTTTGTTTTGTAAGTTTTTGTTTTATGTTGTGTGGTTTTACTTTTTTTAAAAAAACAAAAACTGATTCTCTAGTAAATACAAAAAAAGAAACTGTTGAGAAAAAACTCGATCAATCTTTAACTGATGTATGGTGTATAACTTTTCAACTTGTTTGGAATGAATTTTTAGATAAAATCAATAATGGAAAACCAATAGAATTTGTTGGCTCAAATCCTGTTTTAGCTGATGAATTAAATAAAAAACTTTATAGTAAAAATGATATTTCAGATGATTCTTATTACATTGCAGATGGTAAAATTTCAAAGTCGTTAAAAAAACAAATAGAAAAAGAAATATATAAAAAATTTAAAGAAAAAAGCAATATTTTAGATATGATAAATTGGACTGCAAAGGATTCATATCTGTTTTATGCGATGTTAAAAAAGGATTTTAATTTCCTAACCGCTTTTGATAAATTACAACCAATTCCGTTTAATAATTCAAAAGAGAATGTAAAATATTTTGGTGTTACAAAAAATTCTAATAAAAAATTACAAAAAAATATTGATGTTTTATTTTATAATTCTGAGTCTGAATATGCTGTTAAACTTCTAACAAAAGAAAATGAAGAAGTTATATTGTTTAGAACAATAAAAGATGATACTTTTGAAAATTTATATTCTTATATCGAAAAAAATACAACATTTTCAGAATTTACATCCTATGATTATTTAAAAGTACCTGAAATAAAAGTGGATAAAACAATTTCGTATTCTGAATTATGCAATAAACAAATTAAAGGTACTGATTACATAATCTCTCAAGCATTGCAAACAATAAAATTTAAAATGGATAATAAAGGCGGAAACTTAAAAAGTGAAGCGGCTATTGCAATTATGAAAACAGCATTAATGCCTGAAGTTACAAAAAGCAGATATTTCTATTTTAATGAACCTTTTGTTATGTTCCTAAAAGAACAAGGTAAAGATAAACCTTATTACGCTATGAAAGTAGAAAATACAGATTATTTAGTTAAAGAATAAAATATAATGAGTAAAAGACTATTATTTTTATTAATTTGCATATTTTTATCCGGATTACAAGCGTATTCGTATTTTGATATGAGTACGCCTGTAGAAGGAAATTCTATTGCTAATGACTCACTCCAGTATGAAGTTGTGAAAAAAATATATGAAACAATCTCTGTAAAAATACCAACCTGTTCAAATTTTAGTATTAAAACGACGCAGGTAATGCATTATCCTTATGATACAAAGAAACGAAATAACGAATATATAAGCGGTTATTGGAAAGAGTTGTGGACAATTAATACTTGTAGTAAATATACTCAAATTCCTGTAACATTTCACATTCATAAAAATAAAACAACTTTTGTAATTGATAAATTTTTTCTTTCGGATAATACCCTATAGACGGGTATTTTTTATTGTTAATTGTGCAAAAGTGTTAGGTGTAATAATATAGGAGGACATTATGCCTGAATTTTCAAATCCTTTTGCAGGAAATAAATGTGAAAGAAAATTATCAAAAGAAGAATTAATTAGAGCTATTCGATTTAGTATAGCATCTGAATTTGAAGCAATTCAACTATATGATCAATTAAGAGAGTCAATAGATTGTGAACAATCAAAAAAAATGTTAGAAGAAATAGCCGGTGATGAAAAAGAACACGTTGGAAATTTTCTTCGTTTATTAAAATATCTTGCTCCTGAAGAAGAGCAATATTATAAGGACGGATGGAAAGAAGCTTCTGATATAATGAATTTAGATGAATAGATGGGAAAACGGAGTTAACTCCGTTTTTTTGTACGTTGTTATAGGAGGTAAAATGAATACAGTAGAACCAATAAAAAAAATATGTGATTTAAGAAAGATAGAAGATAATCTTTTACATAATAATAAAAGAGATATTTTAATTTTTATACTTGGAATTAACTCCGGGTTAAGAATATCTGATATACTGGCTTTGGATGTCAAAGATGTTAAAAATAAATCTTATATAAACATAAAAGAGAAAAAAACAGGAAAATATAAAAAAATCCCTATAAATTCAAGGCTGAAACCATTAATTAATGACTTTATAATGTATCGCAATTCTGATGAACCGTTATTTAAAACTAAATTTAATAATCGCCTTGAAAGAACTCAATGTTATAGAATTCTTCAACAAGCAGCTTTAAAGGCGGGTCTGGAGTGTAAAATAGGTACTCATTCTCTAAGAAAAACATTTGGTTATCATCATTATATGAAATTTAAAGATGTTGTTATTCTCCAAAAGATATTTAATCATTCATCTCCTGAAATTACCTTAAGATATATAGGTATTGAACAGGATGAAATAGAGAACAGTTATAATAATTTTATTTTATAATTTTAATTCAAACTCAACATATTATCTAATATGTTGAAGTATTAGCCGTACTGTAATTATAATATTTTTTAATATTTAATTCAAGCGATTTAAAAAAAATATTTCTTCTTTTTTTCATTTTTAGGGCTAGAAACCGCAAACTCAACATATTAGATATTATGTTGAGAAAAAAGGAGAATGGAATATGGAAGATAATAACAACAAAACTGAAAATTATGAAAATCCTGAAAACGTTGATTTTAACGAACTTTTTGACGAGGAAGATATAAAAAGCTGGAGTTTTTATACAGAAGATATCGATGAAAGACTTGCTGTTAACGTATGTAACTGTTGTCGTGTGGATTGTTCTAAATAATCTTATGTTATTTATTTACCCACCGTTATGTTACCCCGTAAGTCCTTATATATCAGTACCTTATCTTGTTTCTATTTTACAAGAACATGATTATAATGCTGCTTGCTGTGATTTTAATGTTCAATATTACAATGAGCGGATATTAAATAAGGACTTTGTTTTCAGTTGTTACAAACGTATAAAAAATAATATTGAACTTATTAAACAAGGCAGATTTATTTTTAAAGATGAAAATGAAAAATACATAATAAATTCATCTGTAGATTTTTTAGAATTGTTTTTAAGTAAAAAGGATGAAGTATTAAGAAAAATTGACTTTTTGGACAGTGCAGTAAAGGATATAAAATCAAAAACTGATTTTTATAATATAAGTAGACTTGATAATTCAGTTAATATTATTAATAATGCAGAGAAAATTGTTTTATTTTCGTACTTTCACTCTGATATTTTAAAAAAAAATATTGGCAGTAAATTTAGTAAAATTGATTATTTTAGTGCAAATGAAAGATTAAATCCGTTTTATGACTTTTTTTTACAAAAGATAAAAAATAATTTTTTTGATAAATACAAAATCGTTTTAATTTCACAGCCTTTTGCTCTTCAAACATTTGCTTCATTTACTTTAGGCAGGCTTTTAAATGAACATACGAATATAAAAGTATGTATCGGAGGAAATTATACAAGCAGACTTTCTGAAACTTTTAAAAATAATACAAAAATTTTTGAAAAATACTTTGATTATATAATGTGCGGACTTGGCGAAGAGGCAATAATTAAATTTGCAGAATTTATAAAAGGAAAAGAAAAACCTGAAAATGTACCGGGGCTTATTTGGATTAACAAAGGGAAAATCTCTTCAACACCGCCTGATGTATATTTGCGCAATCCGAATAAAAGGACTTTGATTTCATTTGATGGCATCAATTTTAATGATTATCTTTCACCGGAAGTTGTTGTTCCTATTCAGGTATCAAAAGGCTGCCCGTGGGGAAAATGTACTTTTTGTATTTTTCATGAAGGGAAACCTATTTATCAAATAGTGCCGCCAAAACAGGCGGCAAAAGAATTTAAATATTATTATGATAAATACGGAATTACTAAATTTGAATTTGTTGATGAATCCTTAACTCCTAAGTATTATTATGACTTTGCTAAAGAAATAATAAAGCTGGGTATAAAAATTGATTATTACGGTTTTGCAAGGTTTGATGACAATTTTACACCTGAAATTTTAGATACAATGCATAAATCAGGTTTTAGAATTTTTGAGTGGGGCTATGAAACTCCTTCAAAAAGAATAATGGAAATTTATAATAAGGGAATTGACTCTGATAAAAGACTTCTGTTATTAGAAAGAGCAGATAAAGCCGGTATTTTGAATTATTGTTTAACTATAGTAAATGTTCCATTTGAAACTGTTGAAGAAGAAATTGAAGATTTTAACATATATGAAAAATACTATAATTTGTTTCATTCGCGTTTAATTGCCAGTTTTGAATTATATAAAAATGCACCAATAGCAAAAAATGCGGAAAGATTTAATATGACTGATATTAAGGATAATGGAGATTTATCAATCGCTCTTTCTTATAAAAGAAAAGATAAACAGCAATATGAAGCAGATAGAAGAATTATGAATATAAGTCAGAAACTTTATAAGAAATATGCAATGTGCGCTTGGAATCGTCTTATAAGTTCCGCTGATGAATATTTACTTCTTTATGTTGCAAAACATGGAAAAGAGAAAGTTTTAAAAATGAAAATAAAAGAGGAGTTAAAATAGGATGATTTTAGAAAGTTTATTTAAAAAGAACGAAGAAATAACACCGGAATTCTGTTCAAAACTTAATCCAGATAAATATCCGGAATATCTTATGAAGATATTTAAACAAAAAAACGGCTATATATTTGATTTGAATAATCCAAAAAACCTTAATGAAATTATTCAATATTTAAAATTATATGATAATACTCCGATAAAAGCGGTATTGACAGATAAAACACTTGTTAATGATTTTGTAGCAGGAAGGCTTGGAACAAACAAATACAGGAAAGAAATATTCGGAATTTTTGACTCTATAACAGATGTTGATTTTACAACTCTACCTGATAAATTTATTATAAAAAAGAATAACAGCTGTTTTTTTAATTTCCCGATTTTGGATAAAAGTAAATTGAGCGAAAAACATATACAAAGTATAAATAATTACTTTGAACATAATAAAAATCTAAGTTATTCCTTTGTTAACGGTTTTGAAATGCAATATAAAGATATACCGAATAAAATAATAATCGAAAGACTATACCCTAAAATACAGGAATATCAAATTTTATGCACATTTGGCAAGCCCCTTTTTATATGCAGGCGTGATGATAAAAATTATGTTTACTCTGAAATAACATCAATGAAAGAATATGTTGAAAGTGAAATTCCTAATAAAGTAAAAATAAAAGAAATCATTGATGCTGCAGAGGTATTATCAAAGGATTTTAAACTTGTAAGGGTTGATTTTATGCTTGTTAATGATACTTGGTTATTCTTTCAAGAATTGACTTTTACCCCTTATTCGGGATATACGGATTTGCCTGAATATAATTCGTCAGATATAGGCGCACTTGTTAAATTTAGGTAAATATAAATGGATAAAAAATTAAACATATTTATTTGGAATGATTCTGCAGTTGCAAATGCTATTATTTCAAAACTTTCTAAATCGGAAAGAGTAAACAATCTTTATTATCAGGGAATAGGATGTATTGTGCTTGAAGATAAGCCTGTAAGGCTAAAATCAGACGGAATTAGAATGCTAAAAGAAATGAAAGAGAAAAATATAGAATATGTTTTTTCAAATTCTGAAGCAAACTCACTTGGTTTTATTGAATTTGCACGTAAGTATGGATTTAAAACAATAGGTGCGCCAATACCTGCAAGAAAATTTGAAGGTTCAAAAATAAAGATGAAGGCAATGTTTAAAAAATATAATATTAAAACACCGGATTACAATGTTGTCGAAAATCAATCTTATCTTAGGGATGCGTTAAAAACTATAGGTCTGCCATGTTTTATTAAAGCTGATGGTTTTGCATATAGTATTTCAGCTGTTAATGTTAATAGTGAAAAGAAATTTTATAAAATTTCAAAAAAATATTTAAATGGCTATTATATGGATGATTCCAGAAAAATAATTATCGAAAAAGCAATCAAAGGAACCGAATTTTCTATACTATGCGCACTTGATTCTAAAACAATTAAAATCTTGCTGCCTGTTAAGGATTATAAAAGGAAATACAATAATTATAAATCTGTAAATACAGGAGGAATGGGAACAACTGCACCTGCAAAACTTTCAGACAAACAATTAAGCCTGTTAAACAAGCTTTGTGATGAAATTAAATATATGTTAGACTCTGAAAAGCTTTTTTATAAAGGTTTTATTACATTAAATGTTATATTTACTAAGGATGAAGTTTTTCTTCTGGAAATTAATACCAGAATGGGAGACTCCGAAGGACAGGCTGTGCTTGCGCTATTAGAAACTGATTTGGCAGAACTGTTTTTCGCAATTGAAAATGAAAAACTTTCAGAATTAAAATTAGAGTGGAAAGCTGCCTTTTCTTCTGTAATAAATGTTGTAAATTCTGTATATCCTAATATACATCAATATCTTGTATCTTCAATTCCTGTAACTTCAATAGAACTATTAAGAAAAAAGGATATTGATATCTTTTTTTACAAAAAAGTTAAAAAAGACAAATTTAATTATTATCAAGACACAAACAGATTTATTTCGCTGGTCTGCTGTCATTCTTCAATAAAAAGTGCTTCGGAAAAAATTTACCAAGCATTAAGTACACTAAAAGGTGAAAATTTATTTTACAGAAAAGACATATGGAAGTAGGAAAATTATGAAAAGAGCTTTTTATGTGGATTTTTTATTATCAATTACCGATTTTTGTAATCAGCATTGCAAACATTGTTATATACATGCTCCAAATGACGGCAGAAAATTATATTCTATGAACTTTGATGAGATGAAACAAGTTGTAAAAAAAATAGCAGAGTTTCAAGATAGGTATAATCTAAAAAGACTTTTGACAGTAAGCGGTGGCGACCTGTTTTTAAACAAGGATTTTTGGCCTCTGATGGATTTATTAAAAAAAGAACAGTTTTCAATTACTCTTCTATGTAATCCTTATTCTATTACGGAAAATATGTGTAAAAGGCTTAAAGAGTACGGTTATAAAAACATTAAAATATCTATAGACGGAAATGAAAAATCACATGATTATATTAGACAAAAAGGCTCTTATCAGTCAGCTATAAACAGCATTAAAATAATGAAAAAGGAAGGAATGACCGTACAAACGCAAACTTCTGTTTCTCATTTGAATATTAATGATATCCCTTCACTTATTGATACATTAGTAAGTTATAAAGTAAAAATAATTTCTATTGGCAAAGTAGTTACAACTTGTGAAAATAATCGAAATCTTATTACACCTTTGCAATATCGAAATTTGTTCGATACTATTTATAAGAAAAGTTTACAGTATAAAGATGCCGAAACTCAGATTTTATGCAACGATAAATTATATTTTCTCTATCAATATGAAGAAGGATTACTTGATATCATAAAAGAATATGATAATACTAACTGTATATACTCAGGCTGCAATGTAGGATGGAGAGCTTTTCATATAGCTGCTAACGGAGATATTTATCCATGTTTCTTTTATAATAAGGCTTCAGGAAATATATTTAAAGACGAATTATATGATGTGATGAAGTACAAATATAAGGAATTTCGTCATTATGAAAAGTTTGAAAAATGTTCAAAATGCGAACTTCTTCGTTTTTGCAGAGGCTGTCGTGCTTCCGTATATGCTCAGACGGGAAATTTTTATGCACCTGATCCGTTATGTTGGAAAGTTATTTAAAAATTTTCTATAAATTAATAATTTGATATACTAACAAAAAAAAATATTTTCAATTTTTCCTATTTTCAGAGAGGTTAAAAATGAATATAAATAATATTAAAACACCATCTTTTAAAGCGTATATCCCTGTAACATATTATGCAAAACATCCTGATAAGAATGAATATGTTCCAATTGTTAAGAATGAAAACATAAAAAAGTGTCAGGGCTTTGTTGTTCGCAATTTAAACGGAACTGCTAAAAATCTTAAAAATGACAAGTTTATAAAATTTTATAGAGATTATGATTCTGATTACAGAAGAAATCCGAAAGTAATGTCAGTATATGATAAGGACTCACCTCTAGTATATATGGTTACAGGCAGAGATGTTGATGTTGTTAAAAATATGGCAAAGCCTGTTGGCATAGCTAAAGGACAATCAATTGACAGATGCGGGCGTTCCAAAAGTTTTGAATCTGCAAATGCAGCGAAAAATTACTTTTCAAATGTAAAAAGTTTTCTAAGAAGCAGCTGCAGACGATTAAAATCAAATGATGGACAAAATTTATCATTGAGAGTTTACTTTGACCCTAAATATGGAGTTCGAAGTCAGAAACTTCAAGGATTTGATTTTGTAAATGCTATTTTTGTAAAGGAAGAATCATAGATTCTTCCTTTTTTTATTTATCCTACTCTTTTGAAAATGACAGTTGATTCACCGGCAAGTTTTATAGGTACATTGCTATTTCCATTGCCGTGGATTTGATTTGTATTATTGTATAATCCGCTGCCGCCATATTTTTTATCATCTGTATTTATTACTTCAACCCATTCGCCTTGAGGGAATTGAATATAATAATCTGCTGCATCTGTTCTTGGATAGTTAGCATCATTGAAGTTTGTTACTGTAAATATTTCATTATTACTTTCAGGATCTTTTGCGTGAGTAGCAAATACTTGTGAAGCTTGATGTTTTACAGTACTGCTTGTTTCTAAGTATCCTTTTGTAATAGCCGGATTTTCTTCATTCAACTTATTTAAATCTCTTGTTAGTTGTTTAAATTTAGTCATTTTAATTCTACCGGCAGTAGAATATTTTATATTCCCGATTGTAGACTCTTCTAAAGCAGCCTTACCCGGTTTATAACCTTTTTCTGTATATAAATAATCTTCATTTTTTACAGAATCAAATTGTCTAAAAAATCTAAACGGCGTTAAATCAGCTCTTTCATCGCCTTGGAATATCATTTTTGGTCCTGGGATTGCATAAGTTCTTGCAAGAGCCATTTTATTTTTGTTTAAGCTTTTATTAAACATTGTTTTTACTATGTCATAATTCAAACCAGAAGTTTTTTTTATTCCTAAAGGCTGTAAAACTTCATCATTAAAGGCTTGATTAATTAATTGTACTTGTTTTTTAGATGTTATTCCGGTTGTATTATATTTCTCCAATTGACCAGTTTGTAACATAGTAGCCAGTTTTTCCGAAGTTAATTGAGCTTTTTGGAATGTTACTGTTTTTGCAGCATCAGAATATTGGCAGTTTTTCATTTTTGCATAGTCTTTTGCTCTTTGTTTATCTTCGTCGCTTAAAACAACATTGTCATTTAAGTGAAGCATTGGCACCATTAATTTTGAAATTAATCTTGAACCTTCAAAATTACCGATTTCATCATGGCTCATTATGTATTTAACTCTGCCTTGAGAGCAATAACAAGCTTTTTCATAAGCATCTAAGTCAACTGCACCATATAAACCGTCTTTTAATGTGTGGAAATAATTGAAGTCCCATTCACTATCAAAACCAAGTCTGCCAATAGATGTTTTTCCATCAGAAATTTGGTCTATTGCATCACAGTGAACGCTTTCAGATTGACCTGCTCCTGTTTCAAAATCTTTTAACTTATTTGTAACCCTTTTATCGTGTGGTTCATCGTGGTTATCCCAAAAATTACCGTTATCATCAACACTTATAGATGTTCTTGCATCTTCTGCAATTAAAAATGCATCAGGTTTATGATAGTTAACTTCCGCTGCTATTTGTTTCATTGTATAGTCTGAGTTCATAAATTTAGTCATATCAAGTCTTAAACCGTCACAATGATAATTATCAAGCCAGTTTATTGCAGCATTAACCATAAAGTCTCTGACATATCTTGAATCTTTACCTTCATAGTTTATTGCTTCGCCAAAGCAGTTATTGCCTGCTGTATAGGGTCCTGTTTTTGTTAATGCAGCTCCATCAGGTCCTAAATGGTTAGGTACCATATCCATAATTACATTAAGACCTTGTTCGTGCGCATAATCAATTAATTCTTTTAGTTGATCAGGACCTCCAAGATGTTCCGAAGGTGCCATTTTATCAACACCATCATATCCCCAGTTGAATGAGTATGTATTTTCAACAGGCATGATTTCGATAGAATTAAATCCCATATCAGGAAGGGTTTTTATTACTGCTTTTGCACTTTCAAAACTTCCTTTTTTTGTTAAGGATGCAGTATTAAACTCAAAAATTCTTGCTTCATCTACAGATCTTAAGCCATTTTGTTTGTTTGCAAGTCTTGAAATTCTATTTGGATTATTTTCAAACCAATCTTTATCATTCCATTCATATAAAGAATGGTCGTAAACAGTAGAAGCACCCAACAAACTTTCTTGTCTGAATGAATATGGGTCTTTTACTGTAGCTATTTCGCCATTACCTTTGTATATTGTAAAGGAGTATTTGTCTCCGTGTTCTACTTCTCCTGCAGGTATTTTCTTTTCTGTAGCAAAAATACCATTACCTTGATTTTTTAATTCATAAGCTTTTTTCGATGAAGCATCATCTTTTTTTGTAACATTTACAATAACAGCTTTTGTATCAGGATATGTTAATAATTTAAAAGAAGCTTCTTTTGTTTTAGGGTCAATTGTTGCACCCCAGCTTTTGTGTTCAGCCCAGCTTCTGCCAAATGATAAGGGTTTATAGCAAACATTTGATAAGCTTGTTATCTGCTGATTATTACATAATAACGATGTTTTATTATTTTGGGATGTTGATTGAGCTTGTTTAATAGAACTTACATTATTTATGCTATTTATTTTCACAGTTGCCCCCAAGTAAAATTAGAACACAAATTATATAAGTATATTCAAACACATTTAGTGCTCTTTTATACAAGAATGTAATAAAAAATTTACAATTAACTTGGGCTGAAATTCTTTTCAGTTTTATATTTTAGCGAATTCAGTCTGTTTTATTCTTTTTCAATTTCTTCAATATTTTTTATAAAAATTGATGTTAAATCATGTATTTCATCAGGATTAATTAAAAAATTTAACAGGCAATGTTCATTCAAGTTCATTATATTCTTCCCAAAACTTACTAGATAATTGTAGCAGTTTGTAAAATTAGAACATCAACTTTAAGTATGAATAGAAATATAAAATCTCTACTATATTTATATGAATTCTTCTTCCTTTTTTTATTCAAATTTATATATCTACGGTAATTGTCCGAAAACATAAGAATAACAGGCAATGAATATATAGGGCGGAACATATCATAATTCAAAGATAGAAATACTATAAATAACAAACATAATTAGATAAAAAGAAATGATAGCCTGTAACATTTCTTTTATGAACAAGGAGGAAAAATGAAATTAAACAAAATGACACTTGCCGCCGTAGTAACATTCGGTGTATTAGCAGGTACAAATGCAGGTTTTTCACAAGAAACAGCAACTGAAATATCAAACGATCTTTTGGCAGCTTGCCCTTTGTCTGGATGCTCTTCTCCTGTGACACCAAAAACAGCAAAATGTCCAAAATGTCATCAAGATATAGATAAATGTTCTTGTCAACCAAAAGCAACATGTGATCCATGTGAAGCAAAAAAAGATTGTGATACTTGTAAACCAATTGCAAGTGATTGCAATCAATGTCCGCCAATTGCACAATGTCCTGCTCCATCAACACCAACATGTGCAGTATGTCCTCAAACTGTTGACGGTAAAAAATTCGAACAACAAGTTTATGCATATCCTAATGCAATTTACGGACATAACCAAATTGTCGGTGAAAGAAATAACGGTTTATTCTTAGGTGATGATTCTATGTCTTCATTTAGGGGAGTACCTGTAGCCGAAGGAACTTCTACAGCTTGCGGATGCGGTTGTGATGATGGTAGTATGACAGGGGCAGCTGCTCCATTGCCTTGCTTGGATAATTGTCCTATGCAGCATGGTATTCCTGTAGATAGAAACCCTGTTAATATCGATGGTTCAGGATGTCCTGTTCAAATTCATACAAATACAAGTATGGAAGCTATTAAGAAATCAATGGAACCTTTTGAATACTCGGCAATGACAGGTGGTGCTGCACCTATAGTCAGCGCATTTGAAGATGTTCCTGATGGTTTTTGGGCTAGCTGTGACATTAATAAATTAACTGAAAACAATGTTATCGCAGGTTATCCGGATAGAACTTACAAACCTAATTTACCTGTTTCAAGAACTGAAATGGCAACTATGGTTGTTAAAGGCTTAAATCTAAATGATAATGTAACTTGTCCGTCAAATTTATTTAAGGATGTACCTCAATCTCACTGGGCAAATAAAACTATTGCGAAAGCTGTATCAAACGGTTTAATGGCAGGTTATCCAAATAACTTATTTAAACCAAATCAACCAATTTCACGTGCAGAAGCATTCTCTATTATGGCAAAAGGTATAAATTGTCCTATGGATGATTGCAAAGCAGAAACAATATTAGGACAATATTGTGATGGCAATACAGTTCCAACTTGGGCAAAAGTTCCAGTGGCAAAAGTTTTAGAAACAGGTGCTATATCTGAATTCCCAAATCCTAATGAAATTGCGCCAAACAAAGATGCAAGCCGTGCTGAAATTGCTTCTATGTTGGAAAATGTAAGAGTAGCAATGGGTTATAGTAAAGATGATAAAGTTTCTGATTGTGGCTGTGCACCAAAAACAGCTTATTATCAATCTGAAGAAGTCGTTACTATTCCAACACTTCAATTAACATTTAACGATGAAGTAAGTGCGAAATCAGCTCATGTTGGTGATAGATTTGCTGCAACTACAATTGACTCTGTAACAATTAATGGTATTGAATTCCCTGCAGGTTCAAGAGTAGACGGTAAAGTTTTAGAGGTTGTAAGACCTACAAAACATTGTCAAGGTGCAATTAAACTTTCATTTAATACAATTAAAAACGGTAAATGTAAAGCAGATTTACCTAACCAAATCTTAACTGCTCAAGTTAATAAAGTTAAAAAACCAAATGCTGTGGCAAGATTAGTTGAATTCCCATTCACATGGACAGGCGGTTTATTAGGTAACGTTGGTAGAACAGTTGGTGGTGCGATTGTAAGTGCAAGTAATGCTGTAGAACAAGTTGTTTCCGGTGTGGGTCTTGGTACCGGAGAGGTATTCCAAGGTCAATTTAAAGCAGCAGGAAGAAGCTATGTTGACGTAGGTAAAGCTATTGTTACAGCTCCTGTAGATGCAACAAGAACAGTGCTTTCAGGTACTATGGGCTTATTCCAATACACAGGTGATGAATTAACTTACCTTGTTGATCCAAAAGGAATGAAAGTATCTTCTGTTAATCCAAAAGAAAAAGTTACAATTGCTTTTGGTTGCCAAGAACAATAGTATCTGTTTTCTTAAACGAAAAGTCTCCGAGAAATCGGAGGCTTTTTTGTTTCAAAATCTCAAAAATATGTTAAAATCAAATAGTAATATTTATGAGGATTTTATATGGCTGATAATTTACAAGATATTTATTGTCCTGCTTGCGGTAAAAAAATGAAAAAAATATTTATGCCTGAACAAGGTGTTAATTTGGATGTATGTGTTGATGGTTGCGGCGGAATATATTTTGATAACAGAGAATTTAAAAAGTTTGATGAGCCGAATGAAGATATATCTCCCTTAACTGAAGTTTTTTCAGGTAGAGTATATGAAATTGTAGATGAAAATGCAGAAAGAAAATGTCCTGTTTGCGGTAATACAATGGTTAAAAACTTTGCAAGTTCTAAACACCAAATTCAAGTTGATGAATGTTATCATTGTGGTGGCAAATTTTTAGATTTTGGTGAATTAGATAAAATAAGAGGACAATATAATACTGAGGATGAACGTGCAGCCGATGCAATAAAGGAATTATATTCTATTGCGGGTAAAGAAATTGCGGATTTAAAAATTAAACATAACACTGTTAAGGATAATTATTCAAAGACAAATGTTGATTTTTATTATTCATCAACTCGAAGAAATGGTATAAATGTTGTTTTATTGGTTTTAATTCTATTATTTATTCTTGCTTTAATTTGTATTCATTATCAATTTGATTTAACAAAAATATTAACATATAAAATTTAAACAATAAAAAGCCCTCCGTACGAGGGCTTTTTTATTCTCAATATTTACTAAACGTCTATTTTTTCCATTAATTCATCAGATATATCAAAGTTAGAATAAACATTTTGAACGTCATCATGTTCTTCTAATCTGCTCATTAATCTTAAAATATTTGTTGCTATTTTCTCATCTGTAACTTCTACAAGATTTTCTGCAATTCTTGTTAATTCTGCAGATTTACCTTTAAATCCGTTTGCTTCTAATGTTTCTACACAAGATTGAAAATCTTCAGGTGCTGTTATAACTTTATAAACATCATCTTCATCAACAACATCTTGGGCATTAGCTTCAATGGCTGCTTCAAAAAGTTTATCAAAATCTGTTGATTCTTTGTCAAATTCAATAGCCCCTACTTGTTTGAACATCCAGCCTACACAGCCTGTTTCACCAAGATTACCGCCAAATTTTGAAAAATAACTTCTCAAATCGCCTGCTGTTCTGTTACGGTTATCAGTCATAGCTTCAATAAAAATAGCACTTCCGCCTGCTCCGTAACCTTCATAAGTTAATTCTTCCATATTATCAGCGCCGGATGCACCTGCACCTTTTTCAATCGCTCTTTTAATATTATCATTTGGAAGCCCTGCTGCTTTTGCTCTATCTATAGCTGTTCTTAAACGGAAGTTTCCGGCTGGATCTGCTCCGCCTAATTTAGCTGCAACTATAATTTCTCTTGAAAACTTTTGGAAAGTTACGCCACGTGCTGCATCTACTGCCGCTTTTTTGTGTTTAATTGTTGACCACTTAGAGTGTCCTGACATATATAATTCCTTTCATATATTGTTTAATTTTTCTTTTATTGTAATATAAAAGTATGGAAAATGAAATAAACAAAGACTTACAAAATGCACTTGATGCATTCAAAGCAGCAGATTATGAAAAGGCTGTTACTTCTTTCTTGACTCTTTTAGAAGAAGATAATAATAATCCGAACCTTTTGAATAATATCGGATTATGTTACGCAAAACTTGCTAAAGATGATTTATCTGTTGAGTATTTTTTGAAAGCTTTATCAATAAATCCTAAATCGGTTCAAACATATATTAATATTGCAGATGTTTATTACAGAAATAAAAACATAATTGATGCAATTAATGTTCTTGAAAATGGTGTAACTCTTATGCCTCAAGAAATTGCTTTAAAACATTATCTTTCTCGTTTTTATACTGAAGATTGCCGTTATGATTTAGCGATGGATCAGTTATTTGAGATATTAGATATCGATGAAGAAAATGTTGATGCGTATTGGGATTTAGGTAATATTCAATTTGAACTTGGCGACTATGACAGTGCTGTTGCAAATTATGAAAATGTTTTGGAAAAAGTTACGAATAATGCTGTTCTATATTATCAAACAGCTATTACTTATGAAGCTAATGGCAATGTCGATAAAGCTATTTCAAATCATTTAAAAGCTATTTCAGTTAATGAAAATTTCCATCCGTCATATAAAAAACTTGGTATTTTATTTATGGCAAGAAATGACAATGAAAGCGCAATTGAGTATTTCCAAGATTATTTGAATTTTGATTTGCCTTCGGATGAAAAGAAAAATATACAAGATTTAATTAACAGAATTAGCAAGTAAATTTACTCGTTTGTCTAATAAATTTAATGACTTCTTATCTGATAATTTATAAGTGTTATATTTTATTAGGTGTTTAATATGAAAGAAGTTGTAATTTATTCTGTTGATTATTGTCCTTACTGTAAAAAAGCTGAAATGCTTTTGAAAGAAAAAGGAATTCCTTTTAAAAAAATCGATATTACTTCTAATGAAGAAGAATATAGAAATAAGCTTGGTGAATATTATGATATTCAAGGTCGAGTTACAGTGCCTCAAATTATAATCGGAGGTAAACGTATTGGCGGGTTTGACGTTTTAGAGAAAATGAATAATTCCGGTACTTTAGATGAATTATTAGAAATATAGGTTTGATTATGAATAAATTTTTTACCTATTACAATTCTTTATGTGTAGGCGCAAATACTCCTACTGTTTTTTCTTTTGATCCTTATGTTACAGCCATTAAGGAATTGCTCGTTGCAGAACTTCAACAGCTTGTTTTTTATATCGAAAAATTAAAAGATTTAGATATTAATATGGATGAATATACAGATAAAGTTATTGAGTTTATTTCTGTGTTGATTGTTAATCTGGATTTTAAAAAAGAAAGCTTTTTTGTAATCATTGAAGATTTATATAATAATAAGAAAATGCTTGAAAAAATGTATATATCGGCTTCTCAAAAAGCCGGTATAGAACCTCAATTATTAAAACTTGAGGATGAAAATTTTTCTTCAAGAGAAATTATATTAAAGGCATTAAACGAAAGAGAAAAAAATGTTCAAGACAAAGTATCAAAAATAAAATTTAATAAAAACAAAAGAAATCTTTATGAAATAATAATCAATTTAGTTTTAAATGCATGTAATTGTTTAATTGAATTAAAAGGCTTCGGAATTAATCTTGATAATGCTAAAAATCAAGTTTTAAAACTGTTAAATACACCAAATTTCCCATCATTAACCGATGATGAATTAATTGAAGTTATAGAAGATTTTGCAAAATGTAATTATAAAATAATGAAACTTCTATATGAAAAAATCATTCAAGAATTCGGCCCTGTTAAAGAAATAGATGTTCCGCTTCTAAAGAAAGAAGGAAAGGCTATATTGATATCCGGAAGTAGTTTTAAGGACTTAGAAAAAATATTAAAAGCAATAAAGGGCTTAAACATAAATGTTTATACTCATCATGAAATGATTAGTGCTTTTCAATATGAAAAATTAAGTTCTTATCCTAATTTAGTTGGACATTATCAAAAATCTAATAACAATTTTCCGTTAGATTTTGCTTCATTCCCCGGACCAATTTATATTTCGGGTAATGCTATTCCAAAAATTGATGTAATTAGAGGTCAAATTTATACATCGGCAAAATATCCTGCTTATGGTATTGCTAAAATCGAAAATGGCGATTTTTCTCCATTAATTCAATACGCATTGGATTCAAATGGCTTTGATGAAGATAAGCTTATTAATCAAATAAAAATTGGTTATCATGAAGATAATATTGAAAACAATGTTAATAATATTATCTTGAAATACCAAAATGGTGAAATTAATAAAATTTTTATTATCGGACTAATTGATCAGTTTAATAAATCCAACGATTATATAAATGATTTCTTAAAACATGCGCCTGAAGATTCATTCATAATATCATTTTCTTATAATTATGAACGAGATAATATTTGGCACGTAAATTCATATTTTGATTTTGCTATTTTATATAAGATAATTGAACTTTTAATTCAAAAAGAAAATTCTGTAAAAGATAAATTAAGTATATTTATAACAGATTGTAATACAACAACTATTTCGCATATTTTTAATTTTATTCATTTAGGTATTAAAAATATATTTCTAGGTCCATGTTGTCCTAATATAATTAATCCTGTATTAATTGAAGGGCTTACAGATTTGTTTAATATAAAACCATTAACTAATGTCGTTGATGATTTGGCTAAATAAAAAGAGGAAGGTATTACTTCCTCTTTTTTATTTATTATATTTCATTTGAAGCTATTTCAAATCCTGATATTAATTCCAATACTTCTGCTACATCTGCATATCCATATTTTGAGACTAAAGCATCGTAGCTTGTTTTACCTTCTGATATAGCATTGAGAATTTCTTTGGGGACACCGGATAAGGACTCTTTTAAAAAGTCTACAGGTGATGCACCGTCTAATTTAGCTTGATCTATAAATTCTTTAATAGTACTAATTTCACCTTTTGCTTGGTCTATAAAAGAAGGTTTTTGACTTTTTAATTCTTGCAGTTGATTATAGTATTCTTCATATTTTATGTCATCACCAGCTTTTCTTGCTTCTTTTAGTGCTTGTCTTAATTCTGATTTTTCAGACTTCATCATTTCTTTTAATGTTTCCGGATTTAATTTCCCTTTATTTGTTTTTATGAAAGAAGAAATACTTCTGCCCATTTGTCCTAAATTATTTCGACCAGAATTAATACCATCTTGTAGAAATGCTTTTGCATAAGCACCTGCAGTTTTTGGTGTTAGTTTTGTACCTTTAAGTGCTTCCAGTGCAGATGTCCCGCCATTTAAGCTTGCACCTTTTTGCATTGCTTTTACTCCGGCTTTTGCTCCGACAACTGACATTCCAACGCTAAATGCACCGCCACCTATATTTTGCCAAGCTTCTTTTGCTTCTGCGTCCGTTTCTGCTGTGGCTGCATTATATATTCCTTTGCCGACTTGTAGTGCTCCCATTGTGCCGCCAATTACACAAGCAGCAACACCAACAGCTGGTACTGCAAAACACAATGCCGCTGTACCGACACTTAATAACGTCTTACCTAGAGAAAATTTGCCATCTTTACCGGTAAACATTCCTTTTACACCGTTTACAATTGTTTTTCCAACACCTTTAACAGCATTCCCTATTGCGCTAAAAAAGCCAATTTTACCGTCATCTTTTCCATCAGTACATTTTTCACCTGTTGAAGATACAAAAGAATCACTTTGTTCTATAGTATTTACATTTTGAATTTGGCTTGCATCCATACCTGTTGTATTATAGGTATTTTGTTGTTTGTTGACTAATGCTTGCCAATCTTTATAATCAATGTTTCCATTAAAACTAACGCTCATAATTCTCCTCCATATAAATCCCCGTTATAAATTATTAAATGAATTATTTTTGGAGTAATTGCGTTATTTTCGTGTTTTGTTAATAAATGTAAAAAAGAAACTGCTATTACCTAACAGTTTCTTTTCTCTTAAATTTTAAGTAATTTTAATTGTATTTTTTGTAAATCAATACGGCATTATGTCCGCCAAAGCCGAATGAATTTGTTAAAGCAATATTAACCGGTGTTTTTTCTGCTTTATTAGGTACATAATTTAAGTTTGCTACTTCTTCATCCAAATTTTCAAGGTTAATTGTTGGAGGCACTGTATCATTGTTAATTGCATTTACACAAATAACTGATTCAGCAGCGCCTGACGCACCTAACATATGACCTGTTTCAGATTTTGTAGAACTTACTCTTAAAGCCGGATTTTGAGTTTTATCTCCAAAAACTTTAGCAATTGCCATAGTTTCAGCTATATCACCAAGATGTGTACTTGTACCGTGAGTATTTATATATTGAACATCTGTAGGTTTAATTCCTGCATCTTTTAATGCAAATTCCATAGCTTTTGCAGCGCTGGAACCATCTGGACAAGGTGCAACTACATCATGTGCATCGCCTGTTTGTCCAAAACCTATAACTTCCGCATATATTTTTGCACCACGTTTTTTAGCATGTTCAAGTTCTTCAAGAACAAGTATGCCGGCACCTTCTGCCATAACAAAACCGTCTCTGTCTTTATCATAAGGTCTTGAAGCTTTTGTCGGCTCATCATTTCTTTTTGATAATGTTTTTGCAGCAGTAAACGCACCTAAGCCAATTGTACATATAGCTGCTTCACTACCACCTGCTATAATTGCATCAGCTTCGTCATATTGAATTGCTCTAAATGCATCACCAATACAATGTGCAGCTGTTGCGCAAGCTGTAATAACTGCTTTATTTACACCTTTAGCGCCGAATTCAATTGAAATTTTGCCTGCGCACATATCTGTAATAAGCATTGGAATTGTAAATGGTGAACATTTTGTAGGACCTTTGCTTAACATTGCTGCATAGCTTTTTTCTATTGTATGAAAACCACCTGCTGCAGAACCAACAATAACACCGAATCTATATGGGTCAATGTCTGATTCTTTTATTTTTGAATCTTCAACAGCTTCTCTTGCTGCTACAATTGAATATTGTAAAAATTTATCTAATCTTTTTGCTTCTTTTGGTTCAAAGTAATCAATAGGATTAAAAACAGATTCTTTTATTTCTCCGCCGATTAATACAGCATGACCTGTCATATCGCCCATGTTTTCAATTCTGGATACAGCACTTTTGCCGTTTACAACGCCTTCCCATAATTTATCAGCGCCTACTCCAAATGGAGATACAACACCCATCCCTGTTATTACTACTCGTCTTTTTGTCATTTTTACACCTATAAATTTGCTATCTTATAATTTAATGAGGAGAACTTGCATATCAAGAACCCCTCATTAATTGTTTTAAATTTCCTCTGAGCGATTATGAGTGTGCTTCAATGTAGTTAACTGCATCTTGAACAGTTTGGATTTTTTCAGCTTCTTCATCAGGAATTTCGCAACCGAATTCTTCTTCAAAAGCCATAACTAATTCAACTGTATCTAAAGAGTCAGCACCCAAATCAGCTGTAAAGCTAGCTTCAGGAGTAACAGAGCTTTCATCTACGCTTAATTGTTCAACTACAACTTTTTTTACTCTTTCTAAAACGTCACTCATTTTTTTTTCCTCATTTTAACTAATACTTAATTTTTGTTTACTTTAATTATTATACTATTTATATATAAATTTGCAAATTGTTAACTAAATAACTAATCCGCCGTCAACACCAATAACTTGACCTGTAATGTATGTTGCATCTTCTGCTAAAAATTTAACTGTTTTTGCAATATCTTCAGGTTGTCCAAGTCTTTTTAAAGGAATATGCTCAGCCATTTTTGAAGGGTCTAAATCTTTTGTCATATCTGTTTGGATGAATCCCGGCGCAATTGCATTAACTCTAACATTTCTTGAACCAAGTTCTTTTGCTAATGATTTTGTAAAGCCGATTAAACCTGCTTTTGCTGCTGAATAATTTGCTTGACCTGCATTACCCATTTGTCCTACTATGCTTGACATATTAATAATACAACCGCTGCGCTGTTTTATCATTGTTTTAATTGCAGGGCTTGTCATATAGAATGCACTGTTTAAGTTTGTGTTTATAACAGCTTCCCAATTGTCACTGCTCATTCTCATAAATAAACCGTCACGAGTAATACCTGCATTGTTCACTAAAACATCAAGTTTTCCGAAATCTGCAAGAACTTCTTCTACTGCTTTTGCGCAAGCTTCTTTGTCTGCAACATTAAATTTATATGCTTTTGCTTTTACATTTAGTGCATTAAGTTCTTCAATTGTTTTGTTAGCGGCTTCTTCATTTCCTGCATAGCTTATTGCAACATCATAACCTGCTTTTGCAAGTTCTATGGCGCAAGCTTTTCCTATACCTCTTGAAGCACCTGTAACAAGAGCAACTTTATTTTCTGCCATTATACAAGCTCCTTTTCTTTTAATTCTTCTGCTACAGCCATTAATGATTCATAATCAAATACATTTAATGTTGTAAGTTCAGAATTTATTTTTTTATTTAACCCTGCTAATACTTTACCCGGGCCTATTTCTATAAAATCTGTTATTTCTTCTTTTTCCATATTGTTAATTGTTTGAGTCCACAATACAGATGAATATATTTGTTTTGGTAATTTATTTTTAAATTCTTCTCCTTTTGTTTCTGCTTTAGCATCAACATTCGTGTAAACAGGTATTTCTGTATTTCTGAATTCAAATTGACTAACAAAGTCAACAAATTGTTGAGCGGCACTGTTCATTAGCGGAGAGTGAAATGCTCCCGATACAGCTAGAGGAATAACTCTTTTTGCTCCAGCTTCTTTAAATTTATCAAGATTATTATTTATTTCTTCTTTATCGCCTGTAATAACAACTTGTCCGGGTGAATTATAGTTAGCAACAGAAACATTTTCAAGCTTTTCTGTAATACATTCAACTGTTTCATTGTCTAAGCCTAATACTGCTGCCATAGAACCATTTGTGTTTTCTGCAGCTTCATTCATCAAGTTTGCTCTTTTTTGAATTAATTTTAAAACTGTCTCTAAATCAATAGCTCCTGCAGCATATAATGCAGCATATTCGCCTAAACTATGACCCGCACAACATGCAATATTTAAGTTTATTTTTTCTTTTAATGCTTCTAATGCAGCTAATGAAACTGTTAAAATGCAAGGTTGAGAGTTAATAGTTTTCATTAAATCTTCTTCGCTGCCGTTAAAGCATAATTCTGAAATTTTGTATCCTAAAACTCTATCAGCTGTATCAAATACATTTTTTGCAGCAGCTGAATTTTCATATAAATCTTTTCCCATTCCAGGTTTTTGAGCACCTTGCCCCGGGAAAACTAATGCATATTTTTTCATTAAACAATACCTTCTCTTAATCTAACAACGGTTGTACCAACAGTCATGCCAGCACCAAATCCTGTTAAAATTGCGCTGCAAGGTAATTTCATTTTACCGTTTTCAACAGCTTCTGTTAATGCAATAGGAATAGATGCAGCTGAAGTATTTGCATAATCTTTTATGTTTGATATTACATTATCAGGATTAAATTCAAGTCTTTTTTCTAAAGCTTCAATAATTCTCATATTTGCTTGGTGTGGAACCAAATAATCAATTTCGCTCATTTTTAAGCCTGATTTTTCAACACATTCCTCAATGTATGTAGGTAATTTGGTTACAACGTATTTGTAAACTTCTTTGCCGTCCATTTTAACAAACATTTGAGCCTCGTCATTTTGTTCAACTAGCGGACAATTTTTGCCTGGAGTTGCCATTTGAATAAAGTGACCTAAATGACCTTCTGCTTTTAAATCTATAGCAACAATATCGTCTTGTTCATCATCAGAAACAGTAAGCATCATAGCTCCTGCACCATCACCAAATAATACACATGAAGCTCTGTCTGTCCAATCTAAGCATCTTGAAAGACCTTCAGTTGCAACGATTAAAACATTCTTAGCCATGCCAGATTTTATAAGACCGCGGGAAATTCCCATTCCGTAAATTAAGCCGGAGCATGCTGCTGTAATATCAAAGCATGCTGCATTTACAGCGCCTATTACTGCTTGAATTTCACAAGCTGTAGACGGATAAATATGGGTGCCTAAACTTGCTGCTGCAATAATATAATCAATTTTTTCAACATCTATATTAGCTTTAGCTAATGCCTTTTTTGCTGCACCAATACCCATTTCAACAGCGGTTTCATTACCGGAAAGAACATGTCTTCTTTCTATACCTGTTCTTGTTTTTATCCATTCATCCGATGTTTCTATAATTTTTGTTAAATCATCATTAGTTATAACAGTTTCAGGTACTTGAAAGCCTATACCTGCAATTTTTATTGGAATATCCATTGTTATTATATCTCCCCGTAAAACGAAGCAATACTTTTGTTTACGCCTGCTTCAACCGCGTTATATGCAACTTTTACAGCATTTTTAATTGCATAAGCAGATGAACGACCATGACAAATTACTGTAATGCCCTTAACTCCAAGTAATAATGCTCCGCCAAATTCTTCATAATTTATTTTTGCGTACATTTTTTTCAATATAGGTCTTACTAATAAACCTATCATTTTTGATACGAAGTCATGGCAGAATTCTTGTTTAATCATGTAGAAAAACATTCTTGCCACACCCTCAATTGTTTTTAGTGTAACGTTACCGACGAAACCATCACAAACAATAACATCACAGTTTCCAAGGAAGATTTCTTTCCCTTCTGCATTTCCTATGAAGTTAAGTTTATCCTTGTTTTCGTCAAATAACTTGTATGTATCTTTTGCTAATTCATCACCTTTTCCGGCTTCTTCACCAATATTTAATAATGCAATTCTTGGATTTTCTATTCCCAATACTGATTTTGCGTATGTTGAACCCATTAATCCGAATTGATAAAGCATTTCAGGTGTACAGTCTGTATTAGCGCCTGAATCTATTAATACCAATGGCCCCTTCATTGTAGGGATAACAGTTGCTATTGCAGGTCTTTCAATTCCGCGTAATCTTCCAAGTCCAAATAAACTTGCACCCATTGCAGCACCTGTTGAACCTGCTGCAACTACCGCATCAGAACTTCCTGTAACAACAGCGTTTACTGCTAATACTATAGATGAATTTTTCTTTTTCCTGATTGCTTGACCCGGAGCTTCGCCCATTTCAATAACTTCTGAGGCTTGTGTTTTCTTTATATCAAGATTTTTTGTATTAACTCTCATTCTTCTTGGCGGAAAAATTCCTCCGCCAACTGAAATCACAATACCTTCTTGGTCTATTCTGTCAAGCTCTCGTTCAATATCATATAATTTTCCTACTAATTCTATGGGAATATTATATTCCTTTGCAGCCCATACTGCTCCTTCTACTATTGCTCGTGGCGCATTATCGCCGCCCATTGCATCTATAGCTATCCTTGTCATACTATTTTATATCCCCATTTGTATCGTATTCTAATTATTCAGCATCTTTCACTTCTGCAGCTGCTTTTTTGCTTACAGGTTGTCCTTTGTATGTTCCGCATTCCATGCATACTGTATGTGTTAATACTGTTGCACCGCAATTTGTACAAATTGTTGTTTCAGGAACTGAACCTTTCCAATTTGCTCTTCTGTGTCCTTGTGCTGATTTACCTGTTCTTTTCTTTGGTACTGCCATAATTTTATTCCTTTTCTATCTTAATATTTTTAAATACTTCTAATCTTGGGTCTGTGAAATCTGTTTTCATATATTTATTTACATTTTCACTTCCATTACAATTTATATCACAAACAAGCTTATTTGGCATATTTAATATTATACTTTGATAAATAAAATCTGTAATATCTATTTCATCTTTGCCGTTAAGGTCTTCAATAAAACTATTGTCTTTTAGCTCGAAATCATCGCCATAAGTATCACATAGACTATTTCTTTCAAAAAATTCTTCAACATTAATATCGAATTCTTTTGTAAATTCTTTTAAGCACAAATCACATGTTAAATTTAATAAGGCATGAATTTTTCCGCTTATTTTTACCATTGAACCAATAAGCTCTGCGTTCAAACTTGCTTCAACAGGCACAGTTTTATTAAATTCTTCATATATTTCTGAAAAATTTATTTGCTGTTGTCCGTTTTCTTTATTTTCTATCTCTGAAATTTTAATCTTCATATTTTTTTATTTTAAATAGAAGATGTTATTTGTCAAATAAAAAAGGAAACATTTATTTGTTTCCTTTTTTATTTAATTTATTTTAACCTGCATTATATGAGAAGGATTTCTGAATATTTTGCTGCAACATTTGGTCTGCTGACTGTTGTTCTGTTTGCGCAGCTTGTAATTGAGTTTGTATTTTCTTCATTCTGAGCTCAAGCTGGCTGTCTAAATTTTCCAGTTCGGCTTTCCTTGCCTGTAACTGCTTGACTGCCGGCGAATCAGTATTGCCAATATCGCTTATTTGGCTTGTTAATTGTGTAATTGTATCAGTCAGATTCAATTTTTGCGTTGTTATGTCATCTAACCTGCTTTGCAGCTTATTTACATAACTTGTTAAATACATTGTTCTACTGAAAGATACTAGAAATCCCATATTATTTTACCTTGTTTGATTAAGTGACCTACCTTTTAAAAATACGTGTTCTGAGTTTTGTGCCAAAATTAACTCGGTTTTTTTCAGTTTGTATTTTTCATAGATAATTCGATTCTCTATCTTTTTTAGTTTTTGGTTTACTGTTGCTAACTCTCTAAAGTAAGTTACAGTATTGTTTACAAGAAGTTTTATCGGATTATTTTTCTTTAAATAAACTCTTGTAAAATTCAAAAAGTTATTGAATCTTTTTATATGAACTTGTAGTGTTGCCGCTGCATTTGCTTTTGCCACAAAATACTCCTTGCTCAGACAAGACTACACATATATTAAAACAATTACTATTTATTTATTGCTAGCTGATTTAATAGTGCTTATAGCCTTGTTTTACCTTTTACTCTTTCTAAAACGTTACTATTATTGATATATTTATCGGTATCTTTTTATTAAATCTTTAATAGAATTTTGTTTTTTTATAAAAAAAATTTACATTTTTTTACAAAAATGTAAATTTTTTGAAATATTATATATTAAATTTTTTATTTATAAAAGTTAACTACATCATTAATTAAATTTATAACTTTTGTAGTAATTTGTTCAATATATTCTGCATTTGCAAGACCATTAATAACAATATCTGCATTTTTCATAGTTGGTCTTATATAAATTTGTGCAGTTGAATTAACATCATTAAATTGTAGCTCTGCTGCACTGCCTGTTTTTCCTCTTGAGGCTGCTCTTTCAAACCATCTTTCTCTTATTTTTTCATATGGAGTGAATACATAAACTTTTATATCAAATAAATCAACAAGTTCTTCACCTAATACATATAGACCTTCTGCCAATATAGCTCTTGTCGGGTTTTTATATGCACGGTTCGGAATACTTTCGCATGTAACAAAATCGTACTCAGGAGCATTTATTCCGCAGCCATTTTTTAAGCTTATTAAGTGTGCTCTCATTAATTCTAAATTAATAGCATCAGGTTTATCAAAGCTGAAGCCTGTTTTATAAAGTTCTTCGTAGTTACCTGCGCGTTTTAACTCTTCTGATGTATCTTTATAATAATCATCACAGCATAAGCTTGTGTAGGTTTCATTATATAATCGTTTTCTCAATGCTTTTGAAACATAGTTTACAAGTGTTGTTTTTCCGGAAGCAGATTCACCTGTAATACCAATTAGGCATTGTTTTTGTTTGTTGGTTAAAAATTCTTTTACAACTTTTATAATTAAATTCTCATTAAGGGAAAGAATTAACGGTTGCTTTTGCTGTCTGTCTTCTTCCAGTATATCTTTTATACCGTCAACTATTCTGAAAATAGCAAAGCTTATATCTTTTTTTTCTGATTCCAGTACATTTTCTCTTTCAAGTAAAATTTCTTGCGGCATTTTATACTCCAATTTTCATATATTTACCAGTATTAAATCTCATTATAAAATAATTTGTTAGTGCATGTCGTTATTCTTTACAATTATTACAATAAATCTTTATATAATTTGTTAAATCATTTATTCTTTCATTTAACGAATTTTGAATTAATTCACATTTTTTTATTATTTTAGGCTCGTTTTCAAATTTTTTAGAAAACAAAAATTGTGTTTTTATGCTGTCTTTTATGTAAAGCTTTAAATCTTTTATATCTTCATAAATTGAAATATCTATATATTTTGTATCTTCATACATAGATGATAGTATTTCATTTACAACAAGTAGCGTTTCTACCACTTTTTTTTGAGTGATTGTTTTTCTTAAAATTTCTAAGTTCTTTTTTATCAGGGTATATTTTTCAAGTATTTTTTGTTTCTTATTTATTAGTGTTTTTTCAAAATAAGTTTTAGTTGTTTGATATCCTTTATCTATAAGCTTTTGTTTTGTATTCTTATCTAATGTGAAATCAAAAAGAATTACATCTTTTGCATCTATTACAACGAAATCATATCTGTCGTTGTTGTGGTATTCATTGAAAACATTTTCTGTTGAAAGATACCAAATTGTATTAATTATTGAATTAACATAATCCATTGGATTTTTTATATCGCTGTCATCACGTGAACCTTCGAGTCTAAATTCAAGAAGCCTTGTTTCTTTATTGTTTAATTCGTTATAAATTTTCCATGCCGGCCAGCTTTTGATTAAATCTCCATCTACTAAAATTGCTTCTCCCTCGTTAATTGGTTTCATTAACCCCGGTAAACTTGCGGATGTTCTTACTGCAAAAGCAATTTCTGTATCCGGTGTTGTTTCTTTTGAAAATATATGTGGTGTATTTGTATTTATATCAATGGTTAGTATTTGCAAATTCTTTTCAATATCTTTAAAATAAACTTTTTGATGTGTATTTCCAAAAACTTTTTCACTGTATTTTTCTCTAAGCCAATCAAGAAAAATTTCACCTTTGCTTAAAGATATATCTGTATTAAATATATTTATATTTAAATCTCTAAACATATTAAAGTTAAATTCAAAAAATAATTCTTTTATTTCGTCCGCATTATACCCGACTGCTAAAAGTGAAGCAAAAACAGCTCCGACTGATGAACCTGCTATAGCCTCAAGTTCTATATTGAATTCCTGTAATGCTTTAACGGCTCCAATATAGCAAAGTCCTCTTATACCGCCGCCGCCAAACACACAATTATATTTTGTTGAATTTGCCAAAACTACCTCTTCTTTTACATAATAATAGCCCAAAAATTCTAAAATGGAACTTTTGGGCTATTAAATGTTTTAATTCTTAACTATTGGCAGTTAGCAGCTTCTTCTTCTGTTACGCCTTTAATTGTTAAGCTTACTTTTCCTCTGTCGTCGATTTTAATTATTTTAACAATAACTTCTTCGCCAACATTTAGTCTGCCTTCAATTGTATCAATTCTTTCTTTGCAAACTTGAGAAATGTGAACCATACCGTCTTTACCCGGAGCAAGTTCAACAAATGCACCAAATTGAACGATTTTTACGATTTTACCTTTGCAAACCATACCTTCAACAGGTTTAAATGTCATTTGTTTAATCATATGGATTGCAATATCAGCACCTTCTTTGTCGTTAGAAGTAATTGTAACTCTGCCGTCATCTTGAATATCAATTTCAGCACCTGAAGCTTCAATGATACCTCTGATGTTTTTACCACCTGGTCCGATAACAGCGCCGATATCTTCAGTTGGAATCATCATTGTAAATATGCGTGGTGCGTATGGTGATAATTCTTTAGCCGGTTCAGTGATTGCTTCTCTCATTTTAGATAAGATATGTAATCTGCCTTCTTTTGCTTGAGCTAATGCTCTTCTTAAAGTATCATTTGCAATACCTTTTGCTTTCATATCCATTTGAAGAGCTGTAATACCGTCATCATTACCTGTTACTTTAAAGTCCATATCACCAAGGAAATCTTCAATGCCTTGAATATCAGTTAATACAACAGGTTCTCTGTCGGGTTCCGTAATCATGCCCATTGCAACGCCGCCAATCATACATTTAACAGGAACACCTGCATTCATTAAAGCCATTGAAGAACCGCAAGTTGAACCCATTGATGTAGAACCGTTTGATTCTAATACATCTGAAGTTACGCGGATTGTGTAACCAAATTCTTCTTGAGATGGAAGAGCCGGAACATTAGCTCTTTCTGCTAAGTTACCATGACCAACTTCTCTTCTACCCGGACCTCTTAATGGTTTTACTTCGCCAACAGAGAATCCCGGGAATATATATTTATGCATATATGTTTTCTTAACTTCAGGGTCAACGCCATCAAGTTCTTGAGCCATTCCGGGACCGGCTAAAGTTGCAACTGAAAGAATTTGAGTTTGTCCTCTTGTAAATACCGCGCTGCCGTGAGCTCTTGGAATAACACCAACTTCGCACCAAATAGGTCTTACTTCGTTAGGTTTTCTTCCGTCTGCTCTAACACCTTCATCTAAAATCATTGTACGCATAATTTTCTTTTCGGCAGCTTTAAATTCTTCTGCTACAAAGTCAATGCCTGTTTCTTCGATAATTTGATGAATGTAATGGTCTTCTGGAAGTGCTTCAACTCTTTCTTTAACAAGTTTTTTAGCTGCATCTAATTTATCTTGTCTGTATTTTCTGTCAAAGTTGTGATATGCATCAAAAATCATATCGTGAGCAACTTCGTTAATTAAGTTTTTAAGTTCTGTTGTATCGTATGGATTAACGAATTCTTCTCTTTGTACACCGCATTCTTGAGCGAATTGTAATTGGGCTTCACATTGTTTTCTTATTTCAACCTGAGCAAATTCAACAGCTTCCATAATATCGTCTTCCGTAACGAATTTGCAGCCTGCTTCAACCATGATTACACTATCGTGCGTACCTGCAACAACGATGTCTAAGTCAGATTTATCTGCTTCTTGGTGTGTTGGGTTAGCAATAAGCTGACCGTCAACTTTAGAAACTCTAACTGCACCGATTGGGCCTTCAAATGGTGCGCCTGAAAGCATTAAAGCACAAGAAGCACCTAACATAGCTAATGTATCAGGTTGGTTTTCTTGGTCGTAGCTGAATAATTGAGCTACGATTTGAATATCATTTCTATAACCTTTAGGGAATAAAGGTCTGATAGGTCTGTCAATTAAACGAGAAACAAGGATAGCTTTATCACTTGCTTTACCTTCTGAACTGTTGTATCCGCCGGGGATACGTCCGATTGAAGACATTCTTTCTTCATAATCAATTAATAATGGGAAAAAGTCGATACCAACTCTTGGTTCTTTGCTAACGCAGCAATGTACAAATAGCATTGTATCACCACATCTTACTGTTACTGAGCTGGTAGCTGATTTCGCATACTTACCTGTTTCAATGGTAACTGTTTTACCGCCTACGGGTATTTCAATTCGTTTTGATTCTACCATGTTTTTCTCTTTTCTTTTTTTACACTTCTGTTTTCAAGTTTTATTATAACTTAAATTATAGAATTGTGTAATTATTATTTAAAAAAAATTCTTATTGTTGTATTATTTTCAATATGATAGGGCGAATTATAAAGATATTTTCAGACTTTTATTATGTTGAAACAGAGTTTGGTATTGTGGAAGCTAAACTTAGAACTGTTTTAAAAAAACAGTTTGCAGATGTTTATACAGGTGATTTTGTCGAGCTTGAGCAGTTTGATAAAAATTCAATGCAGGCTTTTATTACAAAAGTTGTTAATCGCTCTAATTTAATTACTAAACCAAAAGTAGCAAATATTTCTCAAGTTATTATTGTTTCTGCTTTAAAAGAGCCTGATTTAAATCTTGAACAATTAAACAGATACATTGCTCATTGTGAATATCATAAAATCAAGCCTGTATTGTGCTTCAATAAAGAAGATATTAACGATGATGATTCATTAAAAAATGATGTGATAAGTATATATGAACCTTTAAATTATAAGGTTATCTTTACATCTGCGCTGCAAAAAACAGGAATTGAAGAATTAAAACCTGTTTTAAAAAACAATATATCCATTTTGTGCGGTTCTTCAGGTGTTGGAAAATCTTCATTGATTAATGCTTTATTAAACAGTTCAAAATTAAGAACTCTGCCTGTAAGTGAAAAAACAAAACGAGGTGTTCACACAACAAGGCATTGTGAATTAATAGACATTGATAAAAATTCATTTATTGTTGATACTCCCGGGTTTTCTCATTTGAAATTTGACTTTTTACTGCCTTATGATGTTCAAAAACTTTTTGTAGAATTTACTAATAAGGATTTTGCTTGCAAATATAAAGATTGTCTTCATATTTCTGAAGATGGCTGTGGATATTCGGAAATAACTTCTCAAATGGCAGTTTCCAGATATGAAAGCTATAAAAAGTTTGTAGCGGAAGCAAAAGAATACGAAGAAAAAATTTCAAAAGAATCAATAAAAAATGAAGCAAATACAAAGTATAATCAAAATAAAATTATGACTAAAATTTCTCATAAAAAAAGAAATTTATCACGAAAATCAGCAAAACAAAGAATGTATAAAGAAGAGATATAATTATGAATGAAACAGCAAAAAATAAATTTAATGAAATAAGAAAAATAATAGATAAAAATTTGGATGAATATATAGATGTTGTTTATCCTGAAAGTATATATGAGTCTATGAAATATTCGTTATTGGCTGGAGGTAAAAGATTGCGTCCTGTTATGGCTGTTGAAACGGCATTAATGCTTGGCGCTGATATTGAAAATATTTTACCTGCTGCAACAGCAATAGAAATGCTTCACTGCCAAAGTTTAATTCATGACGATTTACCTTGTATAGACAATGATGATTATAGAAGAGGACAGCCTTCAAATCATAAAAAATTTGGTGAGTCTACAGCATTATTAGCAGGTGATGCATTATTAAGTTATGCTCCTAAAATAATTATTGATAAAACTCCCAAAACAGTTTCTGCTGATGTTTTATTAAAAGTATTAAATGAATTTTTTATAGCGGCAGGTGTTGATGGTATTATTTCGGGGCAAGTGGTAGATATAGATTCTGAAAAAAAGAAAATTTCAAAAGAAACTTTAAGTTTTATATACGAATATAAAACCGCTAAATTATTTAAACTTGCAGTAAGGACGGGTGCCTTAATTGCCGGTGCTGATGAAAAACAATTAGAAGATTTAACTAAATTTGCTGAATACTATGGACATGCTTTTCAAATATATGATGATATTTTAGATGTTACTTCAACGCTTGAAGAACTCGGTAAAACTCCGGGAAAAGACGCAAATGTTGAAAAGTCTACTTATGTAGCTATGTATGGACTTGAAGAAGCAAAAAAACAAGCACTATTCCTTTGTGATAAAGCTTGTGATATACTAAATAAAAATGAATATAAATCAGATATTTTATTAGGAGTTGTATCAGATATTTCCGAGGGGATTAGAAAATGTTCTTAAATACAAGTTATGAAATTATTATAAATGGTTTAGAAGCTGCATTTGTAGCTCAATTATTAAAATTTATAGGTCATATATTTAAAACGAGAAAAATTGATTTTCAAGTTTTAGCTACAACAGGTGGTATGCCGAGTGCACATACTGGCGGTGTAGTTGCTTTATCTACAACTGTTGGTTTAATTTGCGGATTTGATTCTGTTGAGTTTGCAATTGCTATAGGTTATGCACTTGTTGTTATGTATGATGCAGCAGGTTTAAGACGTTCAACAGGTAAAATTGCTGCTTGTTTAAACAAAATTTGTGATGATTACTATGCAAAAGGACAGGTTCCTGTTGATAGATTAAAGGAACTTTTAGGTCATACTCCTTTTGAAGTTTTTGTTGGTGCTTTATTAGGTGCTTATATCGCATTTGTTAATCATTTATATTTATTTCAATAGGTAATAATGGAAAGATTTGATTTTTTTAACAATTATTCTGATGCAGTTTGTGCTTTTTCAGATGATAATAAAATTGTTTTTAAAAACAAATCTTTTTTATCGTATTTTTCAGATTACAATTCTGTTGAAAAATTTAAAAAGCATTTTAATTTTAATCTTTGTCTTTTGTCTTTAGATAATATTAATAATATGACTCCCATAGATTTGCTTTTAGAGTCAAAAGAAAATTTTCATACAATTTGCACATATCAAAATTTAAATGAAGAATATATATATTATTATATTTATACTTTTAAGTTTGAAAATTATAGAATAGCTGTTTTTAAAGATGTTACCTCTGTTGATAAAGTGGATGCGATAGAGAAAAAATATGCTCAATTACAATCGCTTTATAACGAGGTTAAAGAATCAACAGAAAAATTTGCAAAAATGCAAGAACATGCCCAAACTCAAGTTTTAAAAATGGGTATTATTAACAGAATTTCACTTGTAATTAGAGAAACTAACGATATAGAGACTATTCTTTCTTCAACATTAAATGAAATTCATAATTTGTTAGGTTCATTTAAAACGTATTTTTCTATGAAAGAAAAATCAAATTTTAAAATTAAATATTCTGTCTTAGGTGATGATATTGAACTCGATAAAATAACAGAATATGAAGAAGAGGTTTTAATTCAGATTAAAAATAAAAATATTGTGGTTTCATCTTGTTTAAAAGAATTTTTAAATTCTGAAACTATTTTGCATAAGGGAATAAAAAGAATAATTATTCCAGTTTATAATAAAAATAAACTGTTAGGCATAATCGTTACGTTAACGAGACAAAAATTTCAATTAGAAGATAATCAACAAATTTTGCAGTCAATTTCAGTTCAACTTGCAAGTTCTATAGTTCAGGCAGGGTTAATTCAGCAGTTAAATAAGAAAAATAAAAAACTTGAAAAAACACTTAATGAATTAAAAGATACGCAAATGCAGTTAATTAATTCTGAAAAAATGGCATCAATCGGGCAATTGGTTTCGGGTGTTGCACATGAAATTAATACGCCATTAGCTTCTATTAGTTCTAATAATGCTTTAATTAATAAAATTTTATCTTCAAATGATGAAATTTCTAAAAATCAACTTGATGTATTAAAAGATTTAAATTCTATTGATATTGAAGCTGCAAATAGAATTTCCAATATTGTAAAATCTTTAAAACGTTTTGTTCGATTAGATGAAGCAGAATTTCAAGAGGCAGACATTAATAATGAATTAGACTTAACGCTAAAATTAATTGCGCATGAAGTTAAAAATAATATTGAAATTGAAAAAAAATATTCAAAACTTCCACCTGTTATGTGCAGTGTTAATATGTTAAATCAAGTATTTATGAATATTTTAGTTAATGCATGTCATAGTATTCAAAGCAGCGGACACAATGGTGTTATAACCATTTCAACAGCTGTTGAAAACAATAATTTAGTTGTAAAAATTAAAGACAACGGTATAGGAATATCGTCTGATATTCAAAATAAGATTTTTAATGTGGGCTTTACAACAAAAAAAATAGGGCTTGGAACAGGTTTAGGCTTATCAATTTCCAAAAAAATTATAGAACTTCATAAAGGCACAATTTCTTTTGTATCAAAACAAAATGAAGGTACAGAATTTACTGTAAGTATTCCTGTTTAATTTATATATTTTTCTTTAATTTGAGGAAGAATTAAATCCCAAACTTCTGATGTAGGGTGAATTTTATCAGGAAGCCAATATTTTTCTTCGTATATATTTATCTCACCTAAAAAATCTTTAGCTTTTACTACGGTTATTCCCATATCTTCAATTTTTTTTATTTCATAGTCGGGCAGTTCTTTTCTTGATAATTCGGGAAATTCAATCATTATAAATTTAGAATTAGGATATTTTTCTTTTGTTATTTCTAATGATTTTTTCATGACCTCGTTAAACAGATAAAAATCAATACTTTCTTTATTTGCTTCATTATATATTTTTTTATTCAATAATCTTTTTACAAAAAATGAAGAATATATTGGGTTGAATTCGGGTGTTATGTTTTTCAGATCACCGTTTGAAACTTTGTATCTTAGATTAAACATATCTATTAACGGATTTACCTGATAATTGTATAATCTTTGAATATGGTTCCATATAAAAGTATAAATTATATAATCTGTATTTTCAGTACCAGTTAGATTTTTATCATTTTCTAATTGATAAAGCATAAATTGTGTGCCAGTTGCACCTTTTGCTTTATTTATACAGCTTCTGCCTGTTAATTCTGAAATTTTATAACATGGTGTTTTGTTATCTTCTAATCCTGCACCTTCTGCAAACGAACAGCCAAACCATAAAATGGCATTTCTTTCAGAATTTTCTTTTATAAAGGATTTTCTATATAGTTCGGCGGAAAAAGGTTTGAGCAATCTGTATTTAGTAACATATTTTCTTGTATTATTTGATTCCAGTCTGTCTGCTTGCTTTTTAAAAGTTTCATTTTCCGATTTTGTTTTATAAAAACAATATGTTTCTACAGTTAATAGTGCAATTAATATTAATATTATATTTATTAGTATTCTTTTAAACATGAACTGCCCTTAATTTTATGTTCGTTTACCGCATGTTTTTTTATTATATAATTCAATTATAAAGATTATAAAAGAAAGAGAAAAATATGGCTATAAAAGCACCAAAAGGAACGAAAGATATACTGCCTTGTGAAATTGAAAATTGGCATAATATCGAAAAAATAGCAACAGATGTATTTACAAAAGCTAATTTTAAAGAAATAAGAACCCCAATTTTTGAAGATACAGATTTATTTGAACGCGGTGTTGGTGATACTACCGATATTGTTAATAAAGAAATGTATACTTTTATAAAAAGTGACAGAAGTTTGACTCTTCGACCTGAAAACACAGCAGGTGTTGTAAGAGCTTATCTTGAACATGGTTTCCACAGAGAAAGTCCACCTGTAAAATTTTGGTACAAAGGACCTATGTTTAGATATGAAAGACCTCAAGCAGGAAGACAAAGACAGTTTCACCAAATTGGTGTTGAAATGTTTGGAGTTCAAGATGCTTCAGCAGATGCTGAATGTATTATGTTGGCTACGGAATTTTTACATGGCTTAGGATTAAATGATTTAGTTGTAGAAATTAATTCATTAGGTTGTAATACATGCCGTAAGGAGTATAAAGAAGAATTAAAGAAAACAATAGCTCCATTTTTAGATGGTTTGTGTGAAGACTGCCGCAGCCGATATGAAAAAAATCCTTTAAGAATTTTAGATTGCAAAAATGAAACATGTAATAAATTATTTGAAGAACATAATTTAAAAGAATCTGTTTCCGGCATTAAATTATGTGATGAATGTTCAACTCACTATGAACAATTAAAATCATATTTAGATGCATTAAATATAAAATATGTTGAAAATACATTCCTTGTAAGAGGTTTAGATTATTATACAAAAACAGTATTTGAAATAAAATCAAATAATTTAGGTTCACAAAATGCAGTATGCGGCGGTGGTCGTTATGACGGTTTAGTTGAAACTTTGGGCGGACCTCATACGCCTGCTGTTGGTTGGGCAATGGGTGTTGAAAGATTAAATGCACTTATTCCACAAATTGAAACATCTAAAATAGATTATTTTGTTGTTTCAGATAATAAAATAGAAGCAGTAAAACTCGTTGCAAAATTAAGAAAAGAAGGTTTTTCTGTTGAATTTGATTATAATTCAAGAAAGTTTGCAAAACAGCTTGAAAAGGCTTCTAAAATTGCCAATAAAGCAATAATTCTAGGTGAAGATGAAATTCAAAATAATTATTTAACAGTGAAAAATTTACAAGATGGTAATCAATCAAAATTAACATTTGATGAATTAATTTCAAAGTAAATTAAATAATAAAATGTTTTTCAACAGCAGAAAGCTCTTCGTAAACGGCACCCGCCTCGAAGAGCTCTTCTATTGTAATTCCAAAAAGACCAATAAAATTTATTGTTTTGTCATTAAAATTATTTGTTCTTATATCAGCTAATATTTGAGCAACAATGTCTTTTCTTTTTAAAACACTGCCTTTTGTATCTGTATTTTTATTAAATATTCTTTTTTTCGATTTGCCCATTTTATACTCTTTTTATTATTGTATAAAGAACTTTTTATCAATACAAGTTTATGTGCGAAAAAAGAAATGTAAACAAATGTAAAAAATACATTAATTCAAGTTTATAAACAGCAATTTTTGGATTTACAAGCCTTTATCATTGTAAGAGAATTTACGTAAAGGAGTATTTTACATGTTAATTAATCGTATTTCTGTTGGAAATAACTATAATTCAATAAAAAAATTAAATAAAAAAGATGTAACACCTCAACAAAACAATAGTTATGCAGATAGTGTTTCATTTAAAGGTAATGATTCTTTGAAAAAAGCTGCATTAGTAGCTCCTGCATTATTATCAACATTAACAGGGTGTGCCGGTCAAGTTGCGCAGGCTCCTGCTATGGATGTTCAATCACAAGCTGATGAGTTAGCTGCAAAAATTCAAGCATTATCTGAAGTTTCAGAGAATGTTTCATTAGCAGATATTAATTTCCATTCAATGCCTGTTACAGAATTCTATTTTACAGATTCTGACGGTAAAGTTAATTTAATAGCACCGGATAAAGATATCCCAACAAATGAAAATGGAACAATTATTGTAACAGTTACAGAAAATGAATCTGAAGCTGTAAATGAAGGTTCTACTTTAGGTGAAATTATTGAAAAAGTATATGAAGATGCTTTATCTCAATATGAAGGTGAAGAAAGAGCAGCTGTATTCAATAAGCTTATTGATGAAACAGTTCAAGCAAACCCTTCATTATCTGAATATATTAAAGCTGAACTTGGGGATGAAGCAAAAAGTTATCAAGATATAAGCAATTTAAATTTATATAGCGGTCAAACAAGTAATGATGAAACATTAGATACAAGATTGTTAACAATGCCTACAGCAGTTGTGTATCAAGTACAATCAGAAAAACCTGAAAATGCTGACATGTGTTATTCTATGAAAACATATACACCATCTTCTTCTACTGCAAGTGTAATTAAAGATTCAGATAACTTATTAGATGGTGAATATGGGTCTTTCTCAGATTTAATTTATGGCACATACGGTCAAGATATTGATATCGATGAAGAAGCTTATAGGGATATTGTTTATGGTGTTGTAAATGATCCTAACAATGCTTCTGAATTTGAATATGTTTTAGACAATATGAATTTCAATGATATTATTAAAGTTGCTAATATTACAGATTTAAACAGAACTTTAGATGAAAATACTGATGATATGATGTTAGGTTTGTCTTTACCATCAGTAACAACTTTAAAAACTCAATCTCATAAAGCTGATATTGAAAATACAGATAAAAATGCAATAATTTATCAAATTTCTCCTGCAGCAGTTAACGAAGGTCAAGATGATAAATCTATTTTACTTGTATCTAATTCAAATGCAGATGGTACTATGAATGCAGGTGATGTATATACATTAAAAGATGCTCTTCAATTCTATTCTTCACCTGATGGTAACGGCAGATTTGCTGTTGTTAAAGATGGCAAATTAGAATTGAATACAGCAGCTGAATATGCAGAAGAATTTTCTAATAACATTATGGCTCAAATTGCTTATGGTAATTTAGACATTTTTGCAGCCGAATATACAGATATTAATGGTGTTCATAATTTTGGTGTATTTGATGTAAATCCTGATTTCGATGCTGAAGGTAAATCTTTAGATGAAATAATTGCAAATTCAACTATTAATATTGATAGATTAAAAAGCTTCAGTTTTGTAAATCCTGATGGTTCATCAAAATTTGAAGATGGTGTAGAGTTAAAACTACCTCAATTTAACTATAGAATAAATAGCTGTGCTACATTAAAACCTTGTGGTTGTGACCATTGCGAGGATCCTGTTAAAGATGTTACAAATACCGATACAGTAACAAACACAGACACAGTAACAAACACAGAAACTGTAACAAATACCGATACAGTAACAAATACTGATACAGTAACAAACACAGAAACTGTAACAAATACCGATACGGTAACAAACACAGACACAGTAACAAACACAGAGACTGTAACAAATACCGATACAGTAACAAACACAGAAACAGTAACAAACACTGATACAGTAACAAATACTCAAACAGTAACAAACACAGAGACTGTAACAAATACTGATACAGTAACAAATACTCAAACAGTAACTAATACAGAGACTGTAACTAACACAGAAACAGTTACAAATATTGAAAATGTAACAAATACAGAAACAGTAACAAATACTGAAAAAGTTACAGTTACAGAAATTGTATCTGTTACAGAAACTGTTACAGTTACAGATGGTGTAACAATTACAGAAACAGTAACAAATACTGAAACAGTTACTGATACTGTAACAAATACAGAAACTGTTACAACTACAGAGACTGTAACAAATACAGAAACAGTTACCACAACTGAAACTGTAACAAATACAGCAACAGACCCAACACTTGAAATTGATCCTGGTGATGACATTGAAATTGAAGAACCTACAGGTGCAACAGACCCAACTGGTTCAACTGATCCGACAGGCTGTACTTCTCCATCAGATTCAGATGATCCTATAGGTGAAAAAGATCCAACTGTAACAAATACTGAAACAGTTACTAACACAGAAACAGTTACTAATACCGAAACGGTTACAAACACAGAAACTGTAACAAGTACTGAAACTACAGCTACTGATTGTACATCTCCATCAGATTCTGATGACCCGATTGGTGAACAAGATCCTACATTGACAGGTACTACAACTGTTACAAATACAGAAACTGTTACCAATACAGAATCAGTAACAAATACTGAAACAGTAACTCAAACTGAAACTGTTACTCAAACTGAAACTGTAACAAATACAACAGGTATTGTTGATGATGATGTAGATGCAAGTGATTGTACATCTCCATCAGATGCAGATGAATATGAAGGTGAAGGTGAACCTGAATTAGTTGCTCAACTTGATTCTGCTCCAACATCATTAACAGGTAAATTAACATCATTCTTGATTAATAAATTACCTAATAAGTCAAATTCAGACGGTATTTCATATAAAGCATAATTAACAAATAAATCAAATAAAAAAGAAACGGTTAACACCGTTTCTTTTTTATAATAAATATTTTACTAATTAAAAACTTAAATAATTTCTTTATTATTTAAGTTTTTAATTTGCTTTTTCGCTTTTTAATATTTCTTGGAATTGATCAACTATTTCACGCCAACGCTCAACAACTACATCTGATTCACCTAACGCTTCTTTTGAAATTCCGGCATGGTGAATAAGCGGAAGTAAATCATTTTCTGCAATTTTTATAGCGCTATCTATATTATCATCTGTATCATTACAGATAAATATTCCGTTTCCTTTTTCATCTGTTTCATAGCCAACGATTGTAATTTCATGCCCGCCGTCAACTTGTTTATTTTCATCAAGATGAGTATATCCAATTATTACATTTTCACCAAGTTCTAAGGACTTTAAAATATGTTGTTTTGTTTCAGAAAGATCACAATTATATCCGACTAAAACACCATTTTCGTCCAAGTTTTGGTAGACAACTGAAAGTTTTGGCTTTTCAAATACAATTTCTTCAACAAAGTTTTTTTCAAAATCAGTTAAACCTGTATTATCATTATTAAATTTGCCGCCTCTTTCATCTGTTAGTGCATCATAAGAAGCTTGTGAGCCTAAATTTAACAATGCAGATTGAATTAATACATCAACGCAAGAACGTTCGTTCGGATCTTTATATGATGTTTGCACTCTGGCACGAACAATAGCATTTCTATCCGGTTGAAGTTTAACTGTAATATTATCCCAATCTTTAATATTTGTATTTGTATTAAATTCTCTAAGTTTCCATAAAGCTTCGGCTGTTCCATCTGCGATATCAGATAATTTTATATTTTTATCAACACTATAAGTAGAGCCGCTTAAACATTGTGCAAATCTTGCAAATTCAGCGGGTTTTTTATCTGCTAAATTAAATTCCATGCTTGTTACAACGCAAGAAGATGAAGCAACATTATAAGCTTGTTGTGGAAATTCTTTTCCTGTTTCTTGTGAAATTTCTTGAGCTACAGGTTCTGGAATATCGCCGAATTTTTGTGTAATTGAATATGGATTATCAAGAGCTTTTAATACTTCTGAAAGTATTAACGAGTCATTTAATCCGATAATACGAGGTTCTGTAGCTATTTTATATAAATTATCAAGAACTGTTGAACCGTCATTAGCACTGTTATCGGCTAAAATTCCATTTTTTTCTAAACGAGAAAATATTTCTTGAGAAGGTTTATCTAATTTTGCTTTTATAGTGTTTATTTGTTGCTTTGTATCTGTTTTTTCCTGTTTTATGGCAGAAAAAGAAGGATGATACGCTTTTAAAATTTCGCTGCTATATGATTTTAAATCAGAAGGTAAGCTGACAGCTTTATTTTGAGTATCATTAACCTTGTTATTTGATACTCTGTTTAGAACTATAGGTGCTGTTGTATTTATTTTTGAAATATTTAGCATAGCAACGCTTTAACCTTCTATAGTTAATAAAAAAGATTAATAAAAAAAATTGCTATAAAACCATAAATTTATGTAAAAATATTAAAGTTGGTTTTTACCTTCTTTTAGTCCTCTTGCTCTATCATATAATTCTATTTTCATACCATACGAATGAGCTTTATCAATTACATAATTCACTAAATCTAAATAATAAGAAGATATTGTAGAACGATTAAGTTTATACCAAACATCTTCAATATCAATAGCAAGCCATTTACCACCGACTTCACGAACTGAATTTATCCAAGAATCTATTTCTTTTCTGTTATCATTTACATTAGGAATAATAATATATTTTGAGGTCATTAATCCATATTCATATTGGTTTGCGTCAGCGTATTTTTTCATATTTTCAATAACTTTTTTATATGCATTAACGCCCTTTATTTTTTTGTATGTTTTATCGCATCCTGAATCTATAGAAATTACAACATTTAAAACACCTTTTCTAATAGCTTCTTCAATAGAAGGGGAAAATTTAATACCGGAAGAATGAATTCTCATATTTCTAAAACCATTTGCAGTAAGAAGTTTAATTAATTCTTCAAATTCAGGTGCAATTGTAGGTTCGCCGCCGCCAAAAGAAACTTCACCTCCTGGTCTTAAAATATTTTTTTCTATCATTTCTTTAATAACGGGAACTGAGTTGTACGGTTTTATTTTATCAAACATTTTTTTGTTTTGTACTTCGTAGCAATAAGTACATTTGCTGTTACATTGAACCCAATAATTAAATTGAAGAAAATTAATATAGTCTTCTTCGTCCCATTCTTTTTCTTCTAAGAACACACATCCTACACAATTTGGCATTAAATTACCATTTCTATGTTCTTTTCTGTATTTTCTTTTTAATTCAAACAGTTCATCCCAATTTATCGGTTCACCTGCATATTCATTTTTTAATGTGATTTTACCGCCACCGCTGTGACAAGTAAAACAACATGTTTCAAGCCTTGTGTGCTCAAAATCCATACCATGTTCAATATATCTGCAGCTTAAATATTTCACTAAAAATCCCATCTCTATTCTTTATTAATAAAGGTATCATCTATAAATCTAATAGTCAAGAATTCAACAGTATTACTTCCTTGTTTTTCGTTTTTATTAAATGTATAATGTCCTCAAGAATAAGTATTAGAGTAGGATATAGTTTTGAATTATAAAAGTTGCATACATTTAGAGCATGGAATTACTTTTTTTTCTAATTCAGTTCAAATTTGTTGTATTAGCTCTCACCCTGGTGGCGGAAGTATTATAGAATATGATAACTATCATGGTGAATTAATTGATTGGGATGATTTCTTTAAGAAAAGAAATCAATTAAGAGACAGTGCTAAAAATGGTGTTACTCCTGCAAAATGTGATGGTTGTTACTATTTAAAAGAACAGGAATGGGCTGACGGAAATTATATTGATGAAGTTTTAATCGGTCATTTTACTCATTGTAATTGCAATTGTATTTATTGTTATACGGAAAAAGATAAACAGTTTTTTAATGCAAATAAAACGTATAATATCTATCCTGTAATTAAAGATATGATTGACAAAGGTGTACTTTCTAAAAAAGCTACTATTACATTTGGCGGCGGTGAACCTACTATTTTAAATGAATTTGAAGAACTTGTATATCTTTTATTAGATTATGATGTATATAATATTCGTATCCATTCTGATGGTATTAAATATTCTCCTGCTATAGAAAAAGGCTTGCAATTAGGTAAAATTACATTAATTACTTCTGTTGATTCAAGCTCTAAAAAAGTTTATGAAGAAATAAAACAAGTGCCTTGTTTTGATAGAGTTTGGGAAAACCTTGCAAAGTATGCAAAAGCTAAAAACGGTTTAATTCGTACAAAATATGTTTTAATCCCCGGAGTTAATGACAGTTTAACTGAAGTTAAGAATTGGCTTCAAAAAACATATAATGCAGGTATTCGCCATATAGCTTTTGATATTGAAGATAATTGGTTTAAATCAAGACGAGAAAATATTCCTCAATATATTTATGTAATTTTTGATTTCGTTTCAGAATGTCATAAACAATATAAAATTGAAAGTTGTGAATTATACGAAAGAGCATATAATTTAAAAGTAGACAGAGAAAACAGATTATCACTCGAAAGCGGTAATTAATAAATAGGAGGCTTTCTCTTTTGGCTTTTAAGTTTATTGATTTAAAAAAGAATAAAACGTGTAAAAAGTGTAAGTATCTTTCAGATTCTTTAATATTTGATTGTCATAATTCTGTTAAATTATGTCCTTATTCTAATGTTGGTTTAATTGAAAATAATTTTAGCGGAATTTGGCTTGATGTTGATAAAGTGGTATCGGTAAGAAATGAATTAAATACACAGATTAATAATAATCAAATAGAAACTTGTAATAATTGTGAATTTCTTGAAACAGTAAAAGACAATAGGTCTTCGTCTCTTAAATATTTATATTTATCTAATTGGAAAAATTGTTATTTAAATTGTTCTTATTGCAATTCGCCAAAAGAAGAAGATTTAATTAAAGCTAATCATTATGATGTTTTTCAAGCCATTGAGCAGCTTTTTGATAATAAATTAATTGATACAAAGACTAAAGTTATTTTTGACTGTGGTGATGCCACAATTCATCCTGAATTTGATAAAATCTTGTACCATTTTATTCATTTAGAAATGAAAAATGTAGAAATTAATACCCCTGCTTTGAGGTATTGTGAATCAATTTCCGAAGCTATTGCTGCAAATATGGCTACTGTTATTGTATCTTTTGATTCAGGCTGCCCTTATATTTATGAAAAAATTAAAGGCTCAAATAAGTGGGATATTGCAGTTTCCAATATAAAACGATATTTAAATTTTGAAGAACCATCTCAAAAGAGAGTTATACTTAAATATACGATTATTAATGGTGTAAATGACAATCAAAAAGAAATATTAGACTGGTTTATGTTTGCAAGAGGTTTAAAAATAAAAAAACTTCTATTGGATGTTGATTTAAACTTTTATAACCAAGTAAAAAATTCACTTCCTCAATATTTAAAAGAGTTAGTAATTTTTGCAAAAAAACTTTCTGATTATAATAATATCGAAATAGCATTTTCCACTAAACTTGATATAATATATAAGTCCATACAAAAAGAAAAATAATTGGTGTATTGATGTTTGTATACAATGAAAAATACGTTAGCAAAAAAGAAGGATATTACTATAGCTGTCCTTGGATAGAACACGGATTAGTATTTTTCAGCTGTAAACTTGGTATGTGCTGCCATTGCGGACATCATGAAGGTGATAATCATACTTTAGTTAGGAATAATTATATTGGGCAAAAAATTAATTGGGATAGAATTTTTTCAATAAAAGATATGTTTAGGCGCTTTCATAAAAAAGGGAAAATAAATACGACTTGTGTTGGCTGTCCTTTTTTGAAAGAAGATAAATGGAATAATGACAGATATATAGATAACTTATATATAAGCCATTGGACAAATTGTAATTCAAAGTGTACATATTGTTATGCAACTCAAAATCCGAAAGAATTCAACGGTAAAAAACTATATAATGTCTTGTCGATTATAAAAGAAATGTATGATAAAGGTATTTTGCGTGCGGGAGGAATTATTTCTTTTGGCGGTGGTGAGCCTACATTACTAGATGAGTTTGAGGATTTAGTAACTTATTTTCTTGATAATTATTTTTGGGGTATAAGAGTACATACTTCCGGTATTTTATATAGTCCTGCACTTGCTCGTGCTATTAATGAAATTCGAGGTTACGTTGTCGTATCCGTAGATGCAGGCTGCAGAGAAACCTTCAAACAAATAAAACAAGTTGATTGTTATGATAAAGTGCGTGAAACAATAAGAAAATATGCATTGCAAACAACTTTTTTGGGCAGATACCTTGTTAGTGCAAAATATATTATTGTACCCGGAGTTAATGATACAAAAGAAGAAATTGAGAACTGGCTAATGGCAAATTACAATGCCGGTTTATATACAACTGTAATTGATATTGAAGAATCTTGGTTTTTAAAGCATAGGGATAATATACCGCCACATATTTTTGAGTTAATAAGATATGCTGAAAAAAGAGCAAAACAATTGCATAATAATTTTGAATTATATGAACGATTAGAAAATTTGTTTGCTGATGAGAAAGCTAAGCGTAAAAATTTGTTGGGAATATTTAAAAAATAGAATAAAATAAAATAAGCAAAACAAGCAAATTATATGCGGATTTTATAATTAGAAACATATATGCAGTTTTTTAAATTTTGCTTACTGAAACAACAGCAAAGCCCCGTCTGTTTGAGCAAAGCGAGTTACGGGGCACAAGTTGAAGTTAGCAAAATAAAAAACGGAATATCCGTTTCTAATTATAAAATCCGCATATAATTTGCTTGTTTTGCTTATTTTATTATTGCTTGTACTTCTTTAAAATTAGGATTTTTAGAACCCTCTAAAAGTTCAAAAATTACCATTTCTGTTGTAACTATCTGAACTCCGGCATGGATTAATCTTCTTAATGCTGCTTCTTTATTATCATTATTTCTTGAACCGCAGGCGTCTTGAACTACAAATACTTCATAACCTTTATTTAACAGGTCAAAAGCTGTTTGTAAAACACAAATGTGTGTTTCTATTCCAGATAAAATAATTTGCTTTTTATTATAAGCTTTTATTAAATCCTCAAACCTATCTTCTTTTAATGCACTAAAGTATGTTTTTTCAATGTATTTTGCTTGTGCATTGTTTTTTATTTCTTCAATTGTTGAGCCTAATCCTTTTGGGTATTGCTCGGTTATAACTGTTGGAACATTTAAAATATTTGCTGCTTTTGCCAGTTTTACGGCATTTGTGCCTACAGTATCTTCTTTTAACATATTTACAAGTTTTTCTTGTACATCAATTATTAATAATAACGATTCTTTGTTGTTTATTGTATTCATTGTTTTCTCCTAAAACTTTAATTTATTATATAATACAGATATGGAAAATAAAAATTTTATAATAAATGAAGATAAATGTCTGAAATTAATTTGCGGAGCAGGTAATGAAAATTTAAAAGAAATAGAAGCTCTTTCTTATCTTTTTGCTTCCGCAGGTTTTAATATGATTGACGTTAGCGCGAAACCTGATGTTATAAGAGCTGCTCACCGAGGCATTAATCGAGCTAATAAAGAAAATGAAGTTGCAGTTTGTGTTAGTGTTGGGCTTCAAGATGATGTTCATTTATCAAAAGTTATTATCAACAAGCAAAAATGTACTTTATGTCAAAGTTGTATTTCAGTGTGTTTGCAAGATGCTCTGTTTGTTGAGGATGAAAGAGTCCTTCTTGATGACAAAAAATGTATAGGTTGTGCAAGATGTATTAATGTTTGTAAAGAAAATGCTATTATTCAAGAACATAAATATAAGCAGCCACATGAAATGTTATTACCTTTGTTATCTGAAAAAATAGATTGTATTGAGTTTCATTGTTCTTCAGAAAATATTTCTTTAATTTATGATTCTTGGAATAAAATTAAATCTTTATATAATGGACAACTGAGTATTTGTTTGGATAGGTCTAAACTTGGTGATGAAAAAATAATAAGTCTTTTATCTGAAATGATAAAAGACAAAGAGAATGTTATAGTTCAAGCTGATGGTAAACCAATGTCAGGCGGAAAAGATGATTATAGGTCTAATCTCCAAACTATTGCATTTGCTGAACTTATAAGAAATGCAAACCTACCTGTATTTTTAATCTTATCGGGTGGAACGAATTCTAAAACTTCAAAAATGGCGCAAGAATGTTGTGTTCGTATTGACGGGGTGGCACTTGGCAGTTATGCTCGTAAACTTGTAAAAGAATATATTTCTGACGAAATATTTTGGGAAAATATAGAACTTCAAAATACTGCAATTGAAAAAGCACGTAATTTAGCTATAGAGCTTGTTTCTTATTTATAGTTTTTCATAAAAAGAAATTATTTTGCAAAAATGTATTTTGGGCAAAAAGGAATATTGGCGCTAAAAGCATAAACTATATTAATATTTAGAAATTTCTTCAAAATATCGTTCTAGTGCTTTGTAGCCTGAATATATTTCGTTTGTAATGTTTACATATCTTGAAGCCACTAAAAATTTTAATTCTTTTGCGCGTATTTGAATAATTTCATCAGCTTCGGTTTTTAAATTTTTTTCTAAAGATAAAGACCATCTTTTTAAGAAAGAAAGTTCTTCATTAATTTGTTTGATTGTTGAATATTCTAACGGGTTAAAATCATATTTAGCAAGCAATGATTTTTCTTTATTGTTAATACGCGGCTGAACTACAGGTGAACCGTATATCTTTTTTATAACCATATAATTATCGGCAGTTCTTCTGTGTGAAGCAGGAACTTCACCGCGTGCTAACATTGCAGACATGCTTAAAGAACTAAACTTATCATCATCACCTGATAATGAACTTAAGTTTGTGCTTTCGATGAACACTTTATTATTTTCGTTTAGTAGTAAATTACTAATTTCCCCATCTCCATAAAGTTTGTTATTAACAATATAATCATAAAACTTCAATATTTATTTGTCATGGTAATTTTGTGATATATTAAGATAATTAGTCAAATTTTTTACAAAAGAAAAAATTTCAATACAATTTTTGTTTAGACTATAATAATAGTATGTTTAAATATGATGTTATAGTAGTAGGAGCAGGACACGCAGGATGTGAAGCGGCAATGGCAGCTTCAAGACTTGGTGCAAAAACTTTATTGGCTTCTTTGAATTTGGATAATATTGCGTTAATGCCTTGTAACCCTGCTATAGGCGGGCCTGCAAAATCTTGTTTAGTGCGTGAAATTGATGCGCTGGGCGGAATTATGGCTCTGGCAACAGATGCAACATACATGCAATTAAAAACTTTAAATTCTTCAAAAGGACCTGCTGTTAGAGCTTTACGTGCGCAATCAGATAAAAAAGAATATATGCGCTTTGTTCGTAATTTGCTTGAAAGTGAACAAAATTTATCACTAAAACAATGTACAATGTCTGAACTTATTGTTGAAAATGGTGAAGCAAAAGGATTAAAAGATGAATTCGGGCAAGAATATTTTGCGCCTTGCATTATTTTAACGACAGGTACATCATTAGAGGCAAGAATTTGGGTAGGACTGCAATATTTAGAATTTGGACGTTTAGGTGAAGCAAGTGCAAAAGGGCTTTCTCCATCACTTAAAAAATTAGGGTTCAATATTGGAAGATTAAAAACAGGCACACCTGCGAGGGTAGACGCAAGAACAATTGATTTTGACAAAATGGTTATTCAGCCTGGGGATAAAAATCCGTCGTTCTTTTCGTTCTTACCAAATCGACCAATCCGAGAGCAATTCCCTTGCTATCTAACAAGAACAACTGCTCAAACACATGAAATTATTAAAAATAATCTTGATAAATCACCGATGTATTCGGGTTTAATTCATGGAATCGGACCAAGATATTGCCCGTCAATTGAAGATAAAGTAATCAGGTTTGCGCATAACCCGTCACATCATATATTTATTGAGCCTGAGGGTAAGAATACATACGAAATGTATGTTCAAGGTTTTTCTACAAGCTTGCCTGCGCCTGTTCAATTGCAAATGTTGCAATCATTGCCGGGACTTGAAAATGTTCATGTGATGAAACCTGCTTATGCTGTTGAATATGACTATGTTCCTGCGGTTCAGTTGTCACATTCATTAATGACAAAACAAGTTAAGGGGTTATTCTGTGCGGGGCAAATTAATGGGACATCCGGTTATGAAGAAGCTGCAGCACAAGGCTTGTTAGCAGGTATTAATGCTGTTATGTATCTTCAAAATAAAGAAATGATTACACTTTCAAGAGAATCTTCATATCTTGGTACGTTGGTGGATGATTTAGTAACAAAAGATATTAATGAACCTTATAGAATGCTTACTTCTCGCAGTGAGTACAGATTGTTATTAAGACAAGATAATGCTGATGAAAGACTTACCGAAATTGGATATAAGGCAGGTCTTATAAGTGAAGAAAGACATAATGCTTTTTTAAATAAACAAAAAACTATTGAAGATGAGATCAATAGATTAATTTCAGAAAAAATTTCACCATCTGATAAAGTAAATGAAGTTTTAGCAAAATATAATGAACATATTGATAGGGGCTTAAAACTTGCGGAACTTATAAAACGTCCGAACATTACTTATGAAGTTTTGATGGAAGCAGATGAAAATACAAAAAAATTGAATTTAACTCGTGATGTTTATGAACAAGTTGAAGTTAAAATTAAGTACGAAGGCTATATTAAAAGACAAATTCAACAGGTTAATATGTCTGATAAGCTTGAAAAAATCAGAATCCCTGCTGATATTGATTATACAGCTATTCAACATATATCAACCGAAACAAAGGATAAATTAAATAAAATTCGTCCTGTTACTTTAGGTCAGGCTTCAAGAATTGGCGGTGTAAAACCTGCTGATATTTCTGTTTTAATGGTTATGATTGAATCACATCAGTTAAAGAAATAATGAAATTAATAGCAAAGCTTGAAAAAACATTATCAGCGGGCATTGTTTTTGAGTAGCTAAAAACACAGGCCGCTGATAATACTTTTTTAAGCTTTGCTATGAAAAGAAAATTGTATAAAATAAAAAAAGAAAAGCATATAATAAAAAGATATAGAGACCGGTGTTTTTAGCTCCTCAAAAACAATGGTCTCTATATTCTTTTTATTATATGCTTTTCTTTTCAATTACACTTTTCATTTATAGGCTTTCCAAACAAAACACGTCCAAGCCCCATTCGTTTTTGAAGTGTATGTTTTATTCCGCCTGTTATTTCTTTAACATTTCTAACTGTCGCATTTGTTTCACATAATGTTGAATTAATTATCGGCATTGTTGTTTTATCTATTTGCGTTGTTATCTCTTGAATGCTTTTTGTTGTTTCTTCTATATTTTTTATAGAATTTGACACATCATCTTCGCTAAGAGATTTGTCCAATTTTTTAGACATATTTTCTAAATTCGCTGTTGTCTTTGCCAAACTTGAACTTGCAAGTTTTATATCGCCTCTTATATCTGTTAATATTTCGTTTACTTGAGTAAAAACGTCACCCAAATTTTGTATTGTTGAATTTGCTGATTCCAATAAAGTTGTAGCATCATCTACTATCGTATCAACATTATCGTTTAATGCACTAGTGATATCTTTTGATACTTTCCCTTTTATTTCATCATAATTTTTTATGTTGCTTAACGATGGAGAATCAGGATATTCAATACTTATATAATTATTTAAAGTACTTTTTTTAATTCTTGCCGTTATATTATTTGGCAATTTAATGTCGTGTGGATGTATTTTCAACTTCAAATAAGTATTTTTATAATCTTCATCAGGATATATTTTTGTTGTTTTACCGATTTTAAAACCTTTATAATATACATTCATTTGCTTGTCAAAAGGTTCTAAGTCGTCAAATTTTACGACCAAATTTAAAAATGCTAATTTGTTGTAAAGTAATAAACTTATTACTCCGATTACGATTGTCAGTGCTATTAAATAAATCTTGTTCATATTGTTATGAAACAAGATTTATAAATTTATAACAATTAGCTTGTTGTGTAATTATGCTTTAGGCATTTTAAGCTTAACCAATCGGTTGATAAAATCTTGTGAAAATTTAGATAAAATATCGCACCACACAGATTTTGTACCAACATTATAAGATGCTTTTGGATTTTTAGCATTTATTGCTTTTACAATTGCATCTACAACAATGTAAGAGTCAATGCCTATTTCATTGTTTCTTAATGCGTTGTCAGCTAAAAATTTTAATTGTTTTTCATACTTTTTCTGTGAAACTTCATTTAATTTTTCATAGTATTCTTTAGCTTTTTTTACTGATTTATTCCAAATTGGAGTCTTTATTGCAGCAGGTTTTATAGATACAACTTTAATATTATCCAAATTTTCAAGTGCAAAGCTGTTAAATAAAATATCTAAAGCTCTTTTAGAAGCACAATATGGAGCTATATAAGGAAATATTCCTGTAGCGGCCATTGAGCTTATATTTATAATTCTGCCGTTATGCAAAAGTGGTATAAACTTTTGTGCAACAGCCAATGCGCCAAAGGTGTTAATGGCAAATTGTTCTTTTAAAGATTTTGTATCAATAAACTCGATTGGACCTGCCGTTACGACACCAGCATTATTTATTAAAATATCAATTTTATCAGTGTTTTTTAATATGAACCAAAAAGCTTTATCAATGCTTGATTGATTTGTAACATCAAGATAAACACCTTTAATATTTTTATTTAATTTTTCTATTTCAATTTTATCGACTTTTTTTCTTATACCTGCAAAAACTTTATGTCCTTCTTTTGCCAAGCGAAGTGCTGTTTCTATTCCAATACCGGAGGAAGCACCTGTTATTAATATTGTTTTTTTATTCTCTACCATAATAATTATTTTTTATCATAAAATTTTGATATAATCAAACTATGAGTTTTAAAGATAATTTTATAAAAGGTCGTCATGGGGAAGATATTGCAAAAGAATATCTTCGAAATAACGGTTATAAAATAATTGAGTGCAATTGGCATTATTCAAAAAATGCAGAGATTGATATTATTGCTGAAGATAAAAATACTCTGGTTTTTGTTGAAGTAAAAACCAGAACAAATTTGAATTACGGACATCCATTTGAGGCTATAAATCCTTTAAAAATAAAGAAGATTTATACTGCAATTTTTGCATATTTAAAACAATCAAACCAAAAATATAAATCATACAGATTTGACGGAATAGCAATAATCGGGCTAAAAAACCCGACTATTGAACATATTAAGAATATAGGACAGTATTAAACTATATCCAATTACAGATATTATCTTCACATAGAACTTTTTCTAATTCGGGTCTTGCACTTTCCAATGTCATTTCAAAAGTAATAGGAGTTATTGAAACTTTATTCCATCGTAGGGCGTTTAGGTCAGAATCATCATTTTCGCATTGTTTTATTAGTTCACCTGCCATCCAGTAATAAACTTTACCTCTTGGGTCAACACGCTTATCGTATTCATCGGTAAACATTTTTCCGCCTAGCCTTGTGATTGCAATACCAGCTAAGTCTTCAGGCATAAGCCCCGGAACATTTACATTCAATATAGTTTTTTTAGGAAAGTTGAATTCTTTTACTTTATGAACAAATTTTGCCATAAATTCAGCAACATTTTTAAATAATTCAGGTTCAGAAGACATACTTGCAAGTGAAACAGCAATACTTGGATAGCCCATCATTGCGCCTTCCATTGCACAGCTGACAGTTCCTGAATATAAAATGTCAGAGCCTAAATTTGGACCATGGTTGATGCCTGAGATAATTAAATCAGGTTTTTCTTCTTCACTTAAAATAGCATTTATGCCGATTTTAACGCAGTCTCCGGGAGTTCCGCTTGTAATCCATATTCTTTTTGCTCCGAATTTAGATTCAAGTTCTTCAACTCTTATTGGTGTATGAAGTGTTAAAGAGTGACCTGCAGCACTTCTTTCTCTATCAGGAGCGATGACATAAACATCATGTTCTTTACTCAGTGCAATGGTTAAAGCTTTAATTCCTTCTGCCATTACGCCGTCATCGTTAGAAAGTAATATTTTCATACAGCCTCCTTTTTCAACACTTGCAATATACGTATCTATATATTAAATACCCTGTAACACAAGTTTTTTATCAATATTATTCATTATTGATACTTCTTTTTCTTTTGTAGGCATAACAAAATTTATAGATTTATTTTTTACTTTTTTATCAGCCATCATCGCTTCGTAAAAAGTATCTGAATCAAGGTGTATTCCTATTTCTGTTATAAGGTTGTATTCATTTATAAGATTGATTGCAGAATTGTAATAATCTTCACTTATTATTTTAAGATTTTTAGCTAAATCAAATATTAATTTCATTCCTATTGAAACTGCTTCACCATGTGTATACAGTTTGTAGTCGGTAATGTTTTCAATAGCGTGAGCGTAAGTATGACCAAAGTTTAGAATAGCACGAAGCCCTTTTTCTTTTTCATCTTGATTTACAACACTGCTTTTTAATAAACAGCAGATTTTTATCAATTCTTGTAATATTTTATGGTCTTTTCTATAAATTTCTTCTTTATTTGCTTTTAAAAACTCAAATAAATGATAGTCTTCATCTGCATTACAGCTTTTTTCAATAAAAGCATACTTTATAACTTCAGATAGACCTGTTTTAAATTGTCTGTCATCAAGTGTATTTAATGTATTTGTATCGGCAAGGACAAGTTTGGGTTGGTAGAAACTGCCAATTACATTTTTACCAAGTTTATGGTTTACTGCAACTTTTCCTCCTACGGAAGAATCTACTTGAGCTAATAATGTTGTAGGAATTTGGATAAAATCAATACCACGTTGATATGTTGCTGCAGCAAAACCTGCCATATCGCCTATAACACCGCCGCCAAGTGCTATAATAGCATCTTTTCTTTCAAGCTTTATTTCAAGTGCTTTGTCAATAATTTGATTTAAAATTTCTCTGTTTTTATATTCTTCACCATCGGGAAGAACAATAAATTCTGCATCTTTGTTTTTTAATTTCTCACCATATAATGAATATACTTTTGTATTTGTCACTACAAGAAATCTATTAGCATCTGTACAGTTTTTTATGTAATCATAAGCTTCATCCAATAACCCCTCATCAATTAAAATAGGGTAAGAATTTTCTTTTACAGCTTTAATTTTTACATCAACTTTTTCCATACAATCCAATCTGTTCAACTATTTCATTTACGATTATATCAGTATTTTTGTTGTTTGTGTCAATTGTTAAATGAGCTTTCTCGTATTGAGTTTTACGTTCATTTAACAAGGTTTCGATTTTTGTTTTCATATCATCAACATTTAAAAGCGGGCGGTCTTTGTTATTTTTTACACGTTCAAATAAAACATCGGCATCTGCTTGTAAATAAACAACAGTTGAGTTTTCTTTTAAAACTTTTATGTTCTCTTCTTTTTTTATAATTCCGCCGCCTGTTGAAATTATTTGATTATCATTTTTTAAAATACTGGTAAGAATTTTACTTTCTATTTCACGAAAATATAATTCGCCTTTTTCTGCGAAAATATCATTAATAGTGCAGTCTTCTGCTTGTATAATTTTCTCATCGGTATCTATAAGATTATAATTTTTTAATTTTTGAGCAAGCAATTTCCCTATTGTAGATTTACCGCTGCCCATCATTCCTATCAAAGAAATATTCATATTTTACCTTTCTTTGATTTGTGCTAAATAATTATTATAGTTTCTTTTCATTTCTTCTAAATTATCGTGCGAAAATTTTTCAAGCATTGCATCAGCTAAAATAATAGCCGCCATCGCTTCCGCTACTACCGCACAAGCTGCAACAGCGCAGGTATCAGAACGTTCAAAATGAGCTTCAACAGGTGTTTTACTATCAATTTGAATTGAATGTAGTGGCTTTCTCATTGTAGGAATAGCTTTCATTGAAGCAGTTATAATAATGTCTTCACCGTTACTCATTCCGGATTCAATACCGCCTGCATTATTTGTTTTTCTTATGTATTCTCCATTTTCAACAAATATTTCATCGTGTGTTTTAGAACCTAATGTTGAAGCAACCTTTTTGCCCATACCTATTTCAACAGATTTTACAGCTTGAATGCTCATGATTGCTTGTGCTAATAAACCGTCAAGTTTTCTATCCCAATGAACATGCGAACCTAAACCAACAGGTACGTTTTTAAAAACAACTTTAAAACTTCCGCCAAGGGTGTCCCCTTCTTCTTTAGCTTTATCTATTTCGGATTTCATTAGTTCATAGGCTTGTTCATCAGTTGTTCTTAAATCAGAATTTTCTATTTTTTCTTTATTTTCAAAAAGATTTTGTGGAATATCGGCTTTTACATTTCCAATTTGAGTTACTACAGATATTCCTTTAATTCCAAATTCTTTTAAAATGCTTTTAGCAACAGCACCAACTGCAACTCTTGTAGTTGTTTCTCTTGCACTTGAACGCTCTAGTATGTTTCTTACATCCTCGTGGTTATATTTTAATGCACCTGCTAAATCCGCATGCCCGGGGCGTACATTTTTTATTTTTTTTGCTTCAATAATATCTGAATTTTCTTTAGTGTTTTCTACTGGTTGAGATGACATCGGTATTAACCAGTTTTGCCAATCTTTATTTTGTATTTCTAAACAAATAGGGCTTCCTATTGATTTACCGTGTCTTACCCCTGATAAAATTTGCGCGGTATCTTTTTCTATTTTCATTCTTCCGCCGCGGCCATAACCAACTTGTCTTCTTGCAAGTTCACTGTTTATAAAATCATTATCAATTGTTATACCCGAGGGAACACCTTCTATAATAGCGTTTAAGCATTGTCCATGGGATTCGCCCGATGTTAAAAATCTAAATATCATTGTGCCTCTTAATTAAATATCAACTTTATCATTATAGCAGATAATATTTTTAATATACTTAAAAAGACAGCTTAGTAGCTGTCTTTTTTAATTTATTTTCTTTATTTGTTTACTTTTCTAAGTAGTTTACACCTCCGCCTTCTTCACCTAATGCAAGTGTTGTTGCTGTATTACCAATTTTGTTTTTAGCAGCTTGTGAAGAGAAACTGACAGTATCACCGCTGCCACCGCCTTCTTCACCAAGTGCCATTGTTGTGTATTCCTCCTTTTTATTAAGTTTTTCTGCGTTTACTTTTTCTTGTTTTATATTTCCCAAAGAAAATTTTATAAATGATTTACCAATGTTCATGTTAACTCCTTTTTGCTTACTTTTATTTGTTCGGCATTATTTTTCTTTACTTTAGAAAAGTAATTGAAATGTTTACAATTCTTTATAATGAAAATTGATATTATAAATACAGGAGTTAATCATGATTATTTTACTGGGCAGTAATACAGATGAACATTGTCTTCATCTTGAAAAGCATTTAAAAGAAAAGAATAAAGATTGTATATTTTTAGATACCAGAGAATATCCTGAAAATATTTTATTTAATTGGCGCTCTGACGCTGTAAATGACGGTTGTATAACAATAAATAAACAAAAGATTAATTTTAAAGATATTCAAAGTATTTATTGGCGCAATTTTTATGGAGTAAATTATGAAACCATAGAAGATGGTGAAAATACTAACTTCTTATCTTCCATGATACATAGAGAGCGAAAATCAGCTATTTACAGCCTTTTTTATTCTTTGGAAACAAATTGGGTAAATTCAGTTAACGCATTTGAATTGCATAAGAAAAAAGCTTATTTAACTTACATCTTAAACTCTAATAATATAAGAGTGCCAAGAACTCTAATAACTAATGATAAGGATGGTTTATTTGATTTCTTGAAAAAAAATAATAATGAAATTATCGTTAAACCTGTTTTAGGCGGTGCTTTTACAGAAAAATTAACAAAAGAAAATCTTACAAATGAACGTCTTGATTTATTAAAAATTTCTCCTGTTCAATTTCAAGAATTCGTTGATGGTGTTGATATTCGTGTGTATGCCTATAAAAAAGATATTTTTGCGGTAAAAATTATTTCTAATACCGTAGATTTTAGGCAAGATTCGGATTCTAAATTAATTCCTTTTGAACTACCCGAAAAAGTGAAAAATGATTGTTTCAAAGTAATGGAGTTATTAGATTTAAAATATTCAGGAATAGATATTCGTTTAAATAAAGACGGAGAATATGTCTTTATTGAAGCTAATCCTGCTCCTATGTTTATTTATGCTGAAAAAGTTACAAAATATCCGCTTACTCAATCTTTAATAAATTTGTTAACAGAATAAATACATGCTTGTAACATAATGAAATTACTATTTTTATAGTAAAAAGGCTTAAATATAGCTATATATTGAACATGCTTCTGTCAAGTAAAAAATCGGTAAATTTCTTAATATAAGCTATATTAACAATTGTAAAACTTAATTTAAACACGAAGCAGTAAGCAAAGGGGTGTTTGTAAATAATCATTAAAATATATTACCTTGTATGGTTAGTTTATGCGTTCTACTATTAAATAACCGAGTGAGGAATACATAAAATAATTTTATGGAAGGAGTGATGGCTTAATCTTCGTAGTGGGAGAAAAGAGAATAAAGGGAATTATTTTAAGGTTAGACATTAATAAGAAAAAAGATTTAATTTAATCGAGCGAGATTTGGGATTTATTAAGAAGTTCTGTTAACAGAACTTTTTTTATGCCAAAATTTATTAATGGTTTATAATTATTTGTAGTGTTATTTAAAGGGAGTTTATTATGAAAAGAGCAATTGTTGTTGTAATTGATTCTATGGGTTGTGGTGCTATGCCAGATTGTAGTGATTATGGTGATGTGCCTGAATGTAATACCTTATGTAATGTGGCAAAAGCCGTTAATGGTCTAAATGCTCCTAATTTTCAAAAATTCGGTTTGGGAAATTTAGGCAATGTAGAAGGTATAGCAAAAAATGATAATGCTATTGCCCAATACGGAATTATGAAAGAAACTTCTAAAGGTAAAGATACAACAACAGGACATTGGGAAATGATGGGGTTAATTCTTGAAAATCCTTTTAAAGTTTATCCTGACGGTTTTCCTGCTGAAATTATAGACAAATTTATTGAAGAAACAAAATGCGGCGGTATTTTGGCTAATTATCCCGCATCAGGTACAAAAGTTATTGAGGATTTTCATAAAGAACATTCTGAAACAAAATTCCCGATTATTTATACAAGTGCTGATAGTGTATTCCAAATTGCGGTAGATATTGATGTTATCCCTGTAGAAACTTTATACGAATATTGCAGAATTGCACGTGAAATTTTAACTGATAAATATAATGTTTCTCGTGTAATTGCTCGTCCTTATCACATGGTTGACGGAAAGCCTGTTAGAATTGGCTCTTTAAGAAGAGATTATTCTGTTGAACCGTTTAAAGATTCTACTTGCGATATCGTTGTAAAAAATAATGGAAGCGTATTAGGTATAGGTAAAATTGAAGATATTTTTGTAGGTAAAGGTATTTCTCATGCCATTCATACAGGCGGGAATACAGAGGGCTTGGAGTTAACATTAAAAGCAGTTAAAAACGAATTAAATTTACATGAATTAAAATGTAAAAACTACAATGTAGATGGTTATGATAAACAATTTATTTTTACAAATCTTGTAGATACTGATATGTTATACGGTCATAGAAATGATGCCGCGGGTTATGCAAAAGCAATAGAAGAAATAGATACATACTTACCTAAAATTATTGAAGCTATGACTGATGACGATTTATTAATCATTACAGCAGACCATGGCTGTGACCCGACAGTAACAGGAACAGACCACACAAGAGAACAAGTTCCATTAATTGTTTATTCTAAAAATATTGAAGCAGGTAAATTACCTGAAATTAATTCTTTTGATTATATTTCTAAAAGAATTTTGGAATGGCTAAATATTTAATATACGCATAAAAATATTCGCCATACCTAAACATGTTTTAAATATTGAATTTTATTAAATAAAACTATTGACACATTCCTTTGTTTTTGTTTTACTAAAAACAAAGGAATGAATATTATGTTTTTTAAAGTTAATCAAAATTCTATCTGTTGTTGCTGTAAGAACTTATACAAGGACTTACGGTAACTTCAATGTTTAATATATTGTCTTAAGTTCTTGTTATTCAGTGTACAAGAACTTTTTTTTATGGGGAAATTTAAAATGAAAATATCTAACGAAACATCAAAAGTAAATACAAATTTTAAAGGTTTTAATTTATCGCCTGTCTCTAAAGCATTATATACATTAGGAAACAACGATATGTTAAATGCTTCTGCTATTGATATCTTTGCTATGGATACGCCAAGAACTATTGTTGAATTTAATAATAGAGGTAAAAATGCAGGAATTGAAATGGGGTTTAGAGAGTATACAGGTACTTTTATTGCAGAATTTTCAGCTGCTGTTTTTGCATTAGCAACTTCTAAAATATTTTCAAAAGTTTATAAGCCCGAAATAGCTGTTAATTCAAATTCTTGGGTTACAAATAAAGCGCTTGATACATTTGGTGATATTTATAAAAAATCAGCTAAAACTTCTGAAAATTTTGTAAAAACTACACTGGAAAGCATGAAAGGACTTGCAGGTAAAAATATAAAAGCCTTTTCTTCTCTTGCAGAAGAAACTAAAAAACCGATTGTTGAAGGTTTAACTACCTTAATTACTGATAAAAATATTGGTAAAAAAGAAGCAAAACAATTAACAGAAAATGTTAAAACAAAAATAATTGATGCAATTGGTGCAGATAATAATATTATTATTTCATCCGGCAGTAATGAAGTTAAATCTAATCTTTCACATGCTTTAAGGGATATTACGGATTTAGGTAAAAATGTTTTCTTTGCTGATAGTTCAAGTAATGTTGATAAAGTTATAGGTAAATTAAAAACTCTAAATAAATCAAGAATTATGTTCGCAATACCTGCTTCAATGCTTTTAGCTATAACTAATCAATATATAAATCGCCAAATAACAAAGAAAAGAACAGGTATAGATAATTTTGTAGGTGAAAACGGGTACGAAGACAATGTTAAAAACAAGAATGAAAAGAAAAGTGATAATAAAAAAGCTTTGTTAGCTAAAAAATGTGCATCCGCAGGTGTATTTTTAGCAATGCTTACAAAAGTTATGGGGGTAAAGAAACCATCTGATTTTATCAATAAATTAGAATTTGACGGTCCAGCAACAAGTGGTAATGCAATTAAAACGATATATGGTACTTTAATTTTAGGCCGAATATTTGCTTCAAAAGATTCAACAGAATTAAGAGAAACAACAGTTAGAGATTATCTTGGATTTTTAAGCTGGCTTGTATTAGGCGGTTTTGTTGCAAAAGGTGTAGGTCAAGCTCTCGATCCTAAACAAGAGGTCTTATTTAATGTTGCAAAACAAGGAAAAGGTATTGGGCATTGGCTAAAAAATGTTTCGTTAAAATCACAAAAAGAAGTTATGGCACAAGGCGGTAATGTTGCAAAAAATTTAAAGAAATTAAATATAGCGCAGTTATCAGGTATTGCATATAGTGCAGTTATGCTTGGAATATTGCTGCCTAAATTAAATATAGCAATGACAAAAAGAGGAGGCAAAAAACAAAATAATGTTGAACAAAAAAATCAAATTAATCCGTTTTTAGAAAACTACACTATGGAAAAGTTTGAAGAAGAACTGAACAAAAGGTCAAAATAGCTATTTGCAACATCCGCTGCAACAAGCGCTATTGTCAAAATTAGCTTTTTGTTTCATGCAAGTATGGCATTTATCCTGCATATCACCATTTTGTGAATAATATTTATAGCTTTTGACCCATTTAGGTTCTTTGCAAGAACAATTCTCCATAAAAGTAAGGAAATGGACAAATTTATCTAATACATCATCTGTCATTGAATATTCAATATTTTTAGCACTATCTTCAATTTTTTCTTCTTCCACCATTAAGACTTTTGCTAAGAAGTTAGAAATTGTTTGATGTCTATGAATTTTATTTTCAGCTTTTTTCTTACCTTTTGCTGTAATTGTAATAATTCCATAAGGAACATAGTTAATAAACTTACGTTCAGCAAGAGTTTTTACGGCGTCTGATGTCGCTGGTCCACCTACTTTTAAATAATTTGAAACATCTTTTACCCTTGCAGCTTTGTTTTCTTTTACAATTTCATAAATTGCAAGCAGATATTTTTCAAGACTTTCAGTAAGTTCGTTATTCATAATTAAATCCTTTTATGGTTAGGCGAATAATTTATATATATACCATAAAACATACTGGAAAGCTAAAAGTAAACATGTTAAATTAAAAATGAGGTATAAAAATGAAAAAAATTTTATGTTTTGGTGATAGTAATACTTATGGATTTAATCCCATAGATGGCAGTCGCTACAGTGAAGATATTCGTTGGAGCGGAATATTAAAAAATACATTGCGCGGAAAATTCAAAGTAATTGAATCGGGATGTAATAATCGAACTTGTTTTATAGATAACCCTGATGGTGAAGAAAGAACAGGCTACAAGGCGCTTCCTAAATATCTAACTGCTGATATTGATGTATTAATACTTGCTATAGGTATAAATGATATTCAAAAATTTTATTCAGTAACGAATTTAGATATAAAAAACGGCATTGAAAATCTTATAAAAATTGCTAAAAATATTAATTCAAATATAAAAATAATTTTACTTTCTCCATCTGTAATTAATCCTTGTATTTTAAATAGTTATTTTTCTTTTCAATTCGATGAAAATTCAATAAAAAAATCCTATGAATTTAGTTCAATTTATGAACGTATTGCTAATGAAAATAACTGCATATTTTTTGATTTGAATACAATTGTTAATGTTTCAGAAGTCGACGGCTTGCACTATAACAAAAGTGAACATAAAAAAATTGCAGAACGTGTTAAAAAATTAATTCTGCAATTGTAGAGCTATATAAAAAATTACACTAAAATTATGTTTTGCCCTAAAAATTTCTCTTATCTAAAATTCTAAAAATTCATTATCATCAGGCACTACTACATTATTCAATTTCAAATTTTTAATATCATCTCTTGTCACAGTTAAATGACTTACTGTATCCATGTGACTTGCAACTATTATTGTATTTGGTGCATAATCTGATATTGCTTTAATATCATCACAATCCATAATTATTTTTTCACCGGTTATAGTTGTAGCTCCACAAGCATTTACTATAATAACATCAGGCTTATATTTGTCTAAAGCACATTTTACTTCATTACAGAAAATTGTATCACCTGCTAAATAAAGAGTTTTTTCATTTTCAGATTTAAAAACTATACCCATTGAATCATAAGGCATACCAACCTGTTCACAAAGCGGTTTTATAATTTCACGTCGTCCATGCTGGCAGTCTGTTTTATATAATTTTATACCCGCAAAATCAGACACTTCTTCAATAATTCTTACATCATTAAAGCCTAGGTTTTTGATAATATTAAAATCATCTTTTGATTGAACAAAAAACGGAATATTTTTATTTAAGGCTTTTGCAGCAAACTCATCCCAATGATCAGGGTGGTAATGAGTTAAAATTACAGCATCCACATCAACAATTTCTTCAATAGAAATTGGCAATTCCACTCTTGGCTGTCTGATATTAGAATTCAATCCAGCTTCAAAACCTTCCATATAGTCTTTTGGCATAAGCCAAGGGTCAATTAAAAACTTTTTATTATTGTAAGTTATAATTATTGTTGCGTTTCTTATTTGATGGATTTGCATGTTGTACTCCTATTTATCAATACTCTAAATGCGTTCAATATACATATTATCATTACACCAACATCTGCAAAAACTGCAAGCCACATGTTAGCTATTCCTATAGCACCCAAAATAAGACATGCAAATTTTACACCAAGTGCAAACCAAATATTTTGTTTAACTATATTTAAGCATTTTTTTGAAATTTTTATTGCTTCAGCTATTTTCAACGGATTGTCATCCATAAGAACAACATCAGCAGCCTCAACTGCAGCATCTGATCCGAGTGCACCCATTGCAATTCCGATATCTGCTCTTGTTAAAACAGGTGCATCGTTGATTCCGTCGCCGACAAAAGCAGTAACATTCTTGTCATCAATTAGTTCTTCAACTTTTTTAACTTTATCCGCCGGTAAAAGTTCACTATAAACTTTATCAATTTTCAATTTTTTCGCAACATCTAAAGCTACTTTTTTCAAGTCGCCTGTTAGCATAATAATATTTTTTATACCTAATTTTTTAAGACATTCAATTGCCTTTACAGAATCAGGCTTAATTGTATCAGAAATGACTATGTGTCCTGCGTATTCCTTGTTTATGGCAATATGAATAATTGTTCCGACTGAATGGCATTTAATAGCCTCAATTCCAAATTTTTCCATTAACTTTTCATTTCCTGCCATTATTTCTAAATCATCAATTTTAGCAATAATGCCATTGCCGCTGATTTCTTCAATGTTTGAAATACGAGAGTTATCTATTTCTTTTTTGTATGCATTTCTAAGACTTATTGCAATCGGGTGCGAACTTGCGCTTTCAGCCAATGCTGCATATTCAATCAACTGTTCGTTGCTGATTTTGCTATGATGTATCGCATTAACCTCAAACACACCTTGCGTTAGCGTACCTGTTTTATCAAAAACTATTGTTTTAACCTTAGATAAGGTTTCAAGATAATTTGACCCCTTGATTAAAATACCGGCTTTAGATGCTCCGCCGATTCCTGCAAAAAATGACAGAGGAATACTCACAACCAAAGCACAAGGACAGCTTATAACAAGGAATGTTAATGCTCTATATATCCAAACGCTCCATAGCGCAGGGGAATTTAAAAACAACAATCTAAATATTGGCGGAAATATCGCTAAAGCCAGTGCTGAAAACACAACAATCGGAGTATAAACTCTTGCAAATTTTGAAATAAAATTTTCTGATTTAGATTTTTTAGAACTTGCATTTTCAACAAGTTCCAATATTTTAGATACTGTTGAATCGCCAAAATTCTTTGTTGTTTTTATTTTTAGAGGGCTCGTCATATTAATTGAGCCTGAAATAATTTCTTCACCTTCATTTACAAATCTTGGTGCGCTTTCACCTGTCAGAGCTATTGTATTTAAGGAAGATTTTCCATCTACGATAATACCGTCAATGGGAACTTTTTCTCCAGGATTTACAGTAATAATAGTCCCTATTAGAACCTCATCAGGGCTTATTTGTTTGATTTTACCGTCAACTTCGATATTGGCATAGTCAGGTCGAATATCCATTAATTCAGAAATATTTTTACGACTTTTTGAAACTGCAATATTTTGAAAAAATTCCCCGATTTGATAAAACAGCATAACAGCAATAGCTTCTACATAATCTCCGATTTGCCCGTGAGCTTCTTGATACAAAGCCAATGCTATTGCACCAAGTGTAGCTATTGCCATAAGTAATGATTCATCAAACGGTTTGCGATTTTTTATACCAAGGACTGCTTTCTTTATTATATCGTATCCTATGATAAAATAAGGAATCATATAGGCTAAAAATCTTATTATGCCTTGTATAGGAAGTATATGTAATACAATCAAAAGAATTGATGCTATGATAATTCTTTTTAACATTTTCTTTTGTTTTTTATTCATAATTCAGCCCTCAATAATTCTTTTAGATAAAAATCTCGCAATCTTCTTCAACTTTTTTGCAATTTTTCAAAACTTCTTTCATAACAGATTTTGGATCTGCTTCTTCAAAAAATTCTACATCCATTTTTTGTGCCATAAAGTTAACAACAGCATCTTTTACACCTGCTGTCTTTTTTGCAGCTTCTTCCATTAAGTTTGCACAATTGGCACAATCTACTTCAATTTTAAATGTCTTTTTCATCTTAAACTATCCTTTCTTTATGCAATCATTTATATTATTCAGTCGCCCTTGCAGATTTTTATTATATTCAGATAAGATATTTAATAGAATTTCTAAATCTTCTTTTTTGAATTGTTTAAAAAACTCATTGTCTTTGTTGCACCAAGTTTCGTGCATTTTCAAGTGCATACTAAATACTTCCTGTCCAATAGGTGTAAGTTTATAGTATATTTCTTTTTTATTGGCAGGATTTTTGTATATTTCAATAGCGTTTTTAGATAAAAGCTTTTTTATATTTTTACTAATAGCTGCTTTTGTAAGCTTCATTTCCTGAGCAATTTTAGTTACATTCGGATTTTCTATTTTTCCAATGCAATCTATGCAGTGCATTTCTGCATAGGTATAATTGAGCAGGGTATCTCCAAAAAATTGTTTGTATAAAACCTCGAGCTGTGCTGTTATTTCAAATATGGAAAGCAGTTCATTAAGTATTTTTTCATTCATAATTTAATCAATAATATTGTTAACTAGTTAACAATATTATTTGCTGTTTTTTGTATTTTGTCAAGTGTTGACTGTATTTTGTAAAAAAATATTTAATATATTTTTAAAATAATTAGTAAAGATTAAAAAATAGTCAAACAATTTTAGAATGATAGTTTTTGACTATTTGTGTGTAAAATTCTATGTAACTGACTTAATTGGAAACTTGACTTAGACCTATCGTTGTACTTTAATTTAACTAATAAAAAGCAAGGAATGTTATGAATTTAGTTGAAAAAATTAATAAATTAAAAAAAGAAAAAAA